>Ga0207426_1000105_pt1 | contig 247269 bp, 214 predicted proteins | sample AraplaMF_Cvi_mMS_FD_184265 | JGI IMG/M metagenome (GOLD analysis project Ga0207426, IMG submission 184265) | Arabidopsis root microbial communities from the University of North Carolina, USA - plate scrape MF_Cvi_mMS (SPAdes) (version 2) | ecosystem: Host-associated > Plants > Roots >...
GAAGCCATGCGGCTTGAGCATAACGAACTTGAAATGAAGGCTTGACAGAAAATAAAATGCATCTACCGGTTATTGAGCATCTACTTAATAAAAAGCAAAGCTGTCTAGTAAATCATTGCCTGTTCTTTACTTTTTTGTCTTGACACAAAAAAGTAACAAAAAAGGTCAAGAAAGAAAGGATATACAGCACCTTTCTTTCATACGCCCTGATGTGGCTGCAGTGCTACTGTGGCTGCAACTAAGAAACATTATTGTGCACGATGCGTTTTGCTGGGAGCATAAAAGGCCAAGGAGCTATGCTGCAGTCTAAAAAAATAAGCCGGTCAATTTTACTTTAGTTTTATCGTCTCTCGCCTCGTGCGTTTTCTACCAGTGCCTTATACAGGTACGAAGCCATGCGGCTTGAGCATAATGAACTTGCCTTGCAAACCGATAGAAAATAAAATGCATCTAACTATTTGGGAGCATTCATATTGGTAAACGATGCGCCGGTAAGCCCTTACAAATAATTTCTTAAAACAATGGGTTAGCCCAGTCTTCTGTTTTGTGCAATTTCCTGTTTTCGTAAGTTTGCGCATGGCCAGCCCATCGCAATCACATATCCCTTTTTTTGAAAGTATTGCTGCATTCTTTGATGTGTACCGTATTGGCACACCGCTTTATCCCGATATTATGTGTATGCGGCTGGAAGATCAGTCGGCTGATAAGCTTACTTATATGCCATTGTTCCGCGCCAATTTTTTTAAGATCGTGCTGTTTACCAACTCAAGCATACGATTTATATATGAAGAAGATAAGGTAGATACTGCGCAGAACTGTCTCTATTTTGCACATCCTGGCAGGCTGGAATCCTGGGTGCGCACCGGCACAACACATGGCTATGTGATTTACTTCACACCTGATTTTGCAGAGCTGGATGTTACCAATATGGAGTTTGATCATGACTACCCCTATTTTAGTTTTGATGCAGAGCTGTTGTTGCCGCTAACCAAAGAGGAAACATCCGAACTTGGCCATATGATGGAACAGATGTGTAAAGAGATTAATAGCAGGGAAGTAGATAACCTGGAGATGTTGCGTAAAATATTGCATGTATACCTGCATACCGTTCGCAGGATCCACTATAAAAAGGCGAGGGGTTTATCTGTTGAAGCAAGGGCCGGCAAGGCATTACTGAAGCGTTACCTGGGTTCTATTGACCTATATATGCAACAACTGGCCAGTGACCAAAAAAATGCGATGCCATCTGTTACAATGCTGGCGCAGGAATTACATGTACATGCCAATTATCTTAACGGCGTTGTAAAGCAGCTTACCGGAAAAACGGCCTCTTCTTTTATACAGGATAAATTAATGCTGGAAGCAAAATCATACCTCATGCATACCAATCTGCAGGTGGCCGAAATCGCATTTAAACTTGGGTTTGATAATAGCCCTTACTTTAACCGGTTTTTCAAGAAGAATGCAGAAATCACACCCATGGCTTTCCGTAAGAAATTTACAGAAGAGTAGCAAGACCAGTTAGCGGCATCGTAAAAATCATTTGTACTTTTAGGCAGCAATTGTTAGGCAGCTTGCCTGCTGTTCATGATAAACTTCATTGCATGCCACACTATCATACATTGGGTTCTATACCCCATAAGCGTCATACACAGTTTAGAAAGCCGGATGGAAATTTGTATGCGGAACAGCTTTTTAGTACAGAAGGTTTCAGCAGCGACTATTCCCTGTTATATCATTGCAATCCGCCAACGGCGATCATTCATACAGATGAACCTTATGATGTGATGCCAAAAATTTCCGAAGAAAAAATGCTGAAGCACCGCAGCCTGGAAGGGTTTAAAATAAAGCCGGCCCCTGATTTCCTGGCAAGCCGTAAAACCATCCTGGTGAATAATGATTGTCATATTACACTTGCCGCACCAACAGCAGGAACACAGGATTACTTTTATAAAAATGCCGACGCAGACGAGTTGATCTTTATTCATGAAGGTAGTGGCACATTGCTTACCCAATACGGATCACTGGATTTCTCTTATGGCGATTACCTGCTGATACCAAGAGGCAGCATTTACCAGGTAAATTTTACTACCCAGAATAACCGGCTGTTTATTGTAGAAAGTTTTAGCCCGATACGCTATCCTAAAAAATACCTGGGCAGGAATGGGCAGCTCATGGAACATTCGCCTTATTGCGAAAGAGATATCCGGCAACCTGCATCGTTGCAAACAATTGAAGAGACCGGTGATTTTCTGATACGCACCAGGAAAAAGGGGAGGATGTATCCCATTCACTATAAGTATCATCCTTTCGATGTCGTTGGGTGGGATGGCTGCTGCTATCCCTTCGCATTCAGTATTCATGATTTTGAACCTATCACCGGCAGGGTACATCAGCCGCCGCCTGTACATCAAACCTTCGAAGCCAGCAACTTCGTGGTTTGCAGTTTTGTGCCGCGTTTATTTGATTATCATCCGCTGAGTATACCTGCGCCATACAATCACAGCAATATTGATAGCGATGAGTTGATCTATTACGTGGACGGTGATTTTATGAGCCGTAAAAATGTAACAAGAGGAATGTTAACATTGCATCCCGGTGGTATACCCCATGGGCCACATCCCGGTGCGGTACAAAAAAGTATCGGCGCCAAAGAAACAAAGGAACTTGCGGTGATGGTGGATACATTTCATCCGCTGCAATTAACCACAGATGCGCTGGATATAGAAAATGAGGGTTATACCATGAGCTGGGCAGAATAAAATATACAGGCTACATTTCAATCGTTGTGTAAAATATTGCCCAACCTTAATACGACACACTCGTGCGCCATCGTAAAAATGAATACTGGCACGGAAATTTCATTTCTGAATCTAAAATATACTTTTTAAATTCAGGAATAAAACGATTGTAATATGATAAAATTCAGTGAATTGAAAATTGGCGACTATGTCATAGGAGAATATGAGGGAAAGCAATGGAGCGGACAGGTTACCCGCCTTAATGGCGACGAAAAACAGGTTTGCGTAGAAACCGAAGTACAGGAGTTCTGGTTTGAGCCGGCACATCTTTACCCGATTCCAATTGATGATGAAAGCCTGGCTGACCTGCAGTTTAAAAAAGAAGAATATCCCGATGGGAGTGTTAAATACAGTAAAGGATCTTTTCGGTTAGTGTTGCCAAAGAAGGGTGACTTTTCTGTGGTGGAAATGTGGTATCGTGAAGATCGCCGTCATCATCCTGATGTTCATTATATTCACCAGTTACAGAACCATTACCTGCAAATGACCAAGATTCATTTAACCAATGAAGTGATGGTTTGAAAGTTAATATCATAAAGAAAGGCTGCATTTTCGCAGCCTTTCTTTATGATATAAAACGAATCATTAGACTACCTGGCATCATTTGTAGAACTTCCACTGTGTAGAAAAATCTTTGTCCAGCGGCTGGTTTGTCATGATCGCCCTGATCATTTCTACAGGCATTGCATTTAGATGCATAATGCTGTCATGAAACTGGCGATAGCTCATTTTACCGCCATCTACCAGTTCTTTTTTCAATGCATAAAATTGTCTTCCTCCTGTAAGGTAGGCTAATTGATATAATGGAGGATAGCGTCCTTCAAAAGAGCGTCGTACTTCACCTTCCGCATTGGCGCGTTCATGGTTAACGCGTTCAACCAGGAAGTCGATACATTGCTGCGGCGTCCATTTACCTGTATGATAATTGAGGGAAAAGATAATCCTTGCACAGCGATGCATATGCCAGAACAACATACCAATGCGATCTTCAGGGCTGGCAGGAAATTTAAGATCCCACAATAAAAGTTCCCAGTACAGCGACCAGCCTTCTACCCAGAAGGGCGTACTAAAATCACGATATGTGCGGTAACGTTCGTTCATAAAAAACTCCAGGTTATGACCAGCAATCAACTCATGGTGTACTGTTGCCCTGGAGAAATGAGGATTGTTGCCACGCATGCTCATCAGCTTGGCATCTTCATCCATCGTATTGGTTGGGTAGGAGATGATGATACTTTGTCCGCCAAGAAAAAATGGATTCACCAATTGCCTTTCAGGAGACATCATATACATACCCCAGGTTTCTTCTGCAAGTGGCGGGATGGTAATGAGATCATTCTTTTTAAGAAATGTAACTGACTCATTATACAACTTCATGATTGCTTCAGGTTGTTTGCCTGCCGGTACATACGTGTTTTTTACTTTCTCCATTGCTGCTTTCCAATCATCACCAAAACCCATTTCACGTGATGCTTTCAGCATTTCTGCATCACACCAGGCAAACTCTTTATTGGCAATATCTATCAGTTCTTCCGGTGTGTATGGGATCATCTCATATTTTAACTGGCGAACGAGATCTTCACGCCCTACAGGCTGCCCTACAATACCACTTGAGTCAGGTTTTGCGAGACTTTCTCTTTTCTTCTTAAATGCTGAGGAATATAACGAAAGTAAGCTATCAAGGTTCCGGTACGGCTTTGGAACCCACCAGGTGAACATCGGATCGTATCCATTATAGAACTGGTAAACACTGCCGGCAGCTTTTTTAATATTGTCTATATTATCGGCCGCATCATAGGTAAGTTCAAAGGTTATGGTTTTGTCATCCTTCAACCTTGCCTGTAATTGTTTGATGGTATTACCGATTGCAAACCATTGCTTCGCTATCCGTTCACCATCCAGTGGAATACCACGGCGGCGAAGTTTCTCCAGTGCATAAATGCTGTCAGCAAATGGCATCCATGTTTTAATCTTTTCGTAAGCTGCAGCTTTAATGGAAGCTACATTCAGGTTCTCTTCCAGGTCACGTTTCAGAAGGATATAATCTGCTTTACATTCCTGTGAAAGACTTTTAAAATTGAGCTTCTCCAGCTTTTGTAAATACTCTTTATAAAGCTGGTCAAGCCGTTCTCTTTTTTCAGGGGAATCGGCTTCATCCCCGCCACCGCCTCTGCCAAAAGGAGAGTTGTTGTCTGATGGCGTGTAGAACCGCTGCAACGCACGATAATCTGCCTGGTAGTTCTGTATAATATTGGGCATCTCCTGGCAGGGCACATATTCGTTGTTGGTTTGCGCGACGACTGTTCCGGTGTAAAGACTTAGAAAGCACAGCGCCAGCTTCGCAGTATTTCTTAAGATCATAAGTGGAGTTTGTTTCAGGTAATGAAATCAAATATATCAAAAGCATTATAGCTTTTATGTACAGCAGTTAGCCGTTAATAGACCAGGATTGACCTGGTGAGTGTTAAGTTAGCTTGCTGATTCTTTTCGTGAGAGGTGAGACGAAAAGCGTGAGTTTGCTTTCATCTTTCACAAATGGATGATTATTCTCTCGGTACATCAATAGTAACAGCAGGCACATTCCACCCATATGCCTCGATGGTTTTCTTTTCTTTGATTCCGGCCGGATATTCAATCATTACTTTTTTAGTTTCTCCCGGCATAACGCTCAGGTAATTGTCTGAATAAAAAGCGGGCAGTATACGCTCACCGGTATTTTTATTTATAAGAGCGATGCGATTAAAGAAAGCTACCGGGAATGTTCCCGCATTAGTAAGTAAAACTTCTATACTTCCGGCCTTAACAACACCTGTTTTAATTTGCAAAGAGGCTTTACTCATTTGCTGAAGAGTGCTGTATTTTCCATCGGCGCCGGGTAGCCAGTAAAAATTTTCGCTTACTATTTCTTTGCGTGTATTGAGCAACCTTAGTGATACAAAATAACCACCCGGTTTGGAAAGCTTTCGCAAAAATCCTGCAACAGAGAAATATTTCTTTGTTACAGACGGGCCGATTTCATTAAACACCAACGTATTCAAAGTATCCTTGCCGGTAAGTACATCAATGGCTTTTACTTCCATCATCAGGTCACGTTGTGTAGTAAAACCATTGTTTACCAACATTACGTTGCTATCTGCCGGGTTCATCATCATATGCAGAGGTTCGCTTCCCTTTCGCAGACCGTAGAGGCAGGCATTTACGTCAAGATAATAGTCATACATCTGGCCTCTCAATGCTGTCCACGGGTTTTGGGTTTTCCAGATGATAAAGCCGGTATACCAATCCCAGATATGCGAAGAAAACCCTTCTGCCAATGCGCGGTATTGGTCGTAGTTGATCAATTGAGCCTTCATGGCGAAGTCCTTTGCGTCTTTAGGTTCATCATAAGCATTGATATACTCGTTATACCCGATATACTTATGATAGTTCCATACAGAGTCAGGTTTTTCATGTGCTTTGGGCGCAACAAGATTTTCTTCAGGAATAAATCTTTTTAATGATGCATAATCTCCAACACCTACAGATCCTACTTCTGAATTGTAAGGAAATGTACGATGCTGCCAGAAGGCATTTACTGGTTGAATGCCATAGGGCCCATCGCCATTCCCACCCAGGAAATTATAAGACATGCTATCGCTGTTGGAATAATCAAAGAATGGCCGGGTTCCATCCAGCATGGGCAATATAGAATCCTTCATGGCAAGCAAAATATCTTCGGGTGGGGTAATCTCATTTCCTCCACACCAGAATGCAAGCGATGGGTGGTTGCGGATAAGCTTTACCTGATCTGCAACTGCCTTTAAAACCAGGGGATGATCATCGGGGTATTGCCTTCTTGTCCACTGATCTTCTTTCTTCATAGGATCAATCCACCGGCCATTGCAATCACCACTAAACCAGAAATCCTGGAATACGAGCAGGCCATACTTATCACATGCTTTATAAAATTCCGGTCTTTCAGTAATGGCGCCGCCCCATATACGGATAAGGTTAAGGTTCATGTCACGATGAAACCTGATCTCTGCATCATACCGCTCCTCGCTAAAACGCAGCATTGCATCAGAGATAATCCAGTTGCCGCCTTTAATAAAGATCGGTTGCCCGTTCACCATCGCCTGCATACTGCGCGTATGATCATTCCACCTGTTTTCGATTTGCCTGATGCCTACGCTTACTGTTTCTTCATCCAGCAACTGTTTTGTTGCTGTTACAAATTGCAGGCGGATGTTATACAGGTATTGCTCGCCATAGCCATTGGGCCACCATAATCTCGGGTTTTGCAACGTATTATCAGGAAGGGTTACAAGCGCTGTTGTATGGGGCGCTATGGTAGCTTTGCGACTGATCAGCCTGTTTCCCAACTGGTATTGCAATATTCCTGATACTTCTTTATTGCCAGGGTTAGTAACCTCAGCACTTACTTTTATAATGGCGGGCTGTTGTGTTGCACCAGGCAAGCGTTTGCCGGGAACAAGGGTGATAATATGAGGGTCCTGCAGGTTTATTTTTTGGGTCTTCTCAATAAACACTTTATCCCATATACCTGTGTTGCGGTCACGGATAGGTTGTATCCAATCCCATCCTGCAGCATATTGATTGGTAAGCCCTTTGGCAATGGTACCATCACCACCTTGTCCCCCATTTGGATTACCGGGGAAATCTGGTGGATATACCAACACCGCCAGCCTGTTTGTTTTACCGGAATGAATATAAGCGCTGATGTTGTATTGCTGTCTCAGGTGCATGCCTTCATGGGTGGTGTTATTAAGATGATGGCCGTTAAGAAACACTTCGCATTTATAGTTGATACCTCTTAACTGCAACCAGCATTCTTCACCAGGCTGAAGCAATTCAGTAAAATCATTAACGAACCAATAAGTGTAATAATCATTGCCCGTATCATAAATGTCTTTGATATATTTATTGTTCATCCCGTAAAAAGGATCGGGAATCTTTTTGTTGTTCAGTAGCGTGGTTAATACAGTCCCCGGAACCGTGGCCGGCATCCATTGCCTGATGGAGAAGCTGTTCTGTGAGATCGATTCACCTTTCTCTTTTACATCAAGAATGTTTGAGCAGTACCATCCTTTGTTAAGTTCATAACGTTGCTGTGCAGTTAGCGTAAGTGCCAGCGTTAAAAAGAAAACAGTCAATAATTGTTTCATGTTGTTGTGATCATTTAACTATGCCGGTAAGCAATCGCGTTGGGTTTAATTCCTGCAACTGTTATATAGCCTTACAATGTTGTTGCCATAAGCAAACATGCATTCATTCACAGCAAAGTAACAACAGCCGGGGACATATCGGGTTATTCTCTTAATGACGAAGTAGATCGAAGTGATTTGGCAGGCGCATAAAGCCATTCAATAACCGGCGCCCTTTTTCAACGGATGCGAAAATAAAAAAAGAAGGCTTTCACCTTCTTCCTTTTTTTGAATAATACTTTAACCCTGGTTTATTGTGCATCCCACCACATCCTGTCAGTAATCTTTTGTCCGCTTTGCTGCGGTTGCGGATTGGAGATCGTTTCAAGCTGAGGATACAATAATTTCCTTGGAATATCAGACAAGGCATTCTGTACTTTGGTAAGCTGAGGAAATCCTGTTCTTCTCCAGTCTGCCCAGTTTTCCGGGTTAAGAAAATCAGCGATGCTTTTTTCTTCCATCATTCGTTGCATTGCGTTTGCTGAAGTTAAAGAACCTCTTGCTGCCAGATAAGTTTTTGCATCAGCACTTTCAGGATCAATACCCAATTTAGTCATGTGTGCTTTAATTGCGGCCTGGTAAATGGGTGCTGCTGCGGCTGCGCCGGATGTTACAAAAGTTGCTTCTGCTTTTATAAACAAACCTTCAGTATAATTTACGAGGTAATTAGCTGAAGATGCGCCACCATAGAAAGAAGCTGCAATAGAATATTGCGCCAGGTCACCGGCTGGTGATGGTAAGCCAATGGATCGACCGGTATATAAACCGGTAGAGCTGGAAGGTGCCACCAGTTTTGGTAGGCGGGGATCTTTGCGGCTTTTTAAACTATCAACAAGCTGCGAAGACAATACCAATGTGGAGCCTGGTAAAAAGGTAAGGTACCAGGGATTCTCATTGCCTGCACTTCCATCATAACTAAACTTAAGGTCATCATCATTTGCCGCCATGCCTTTATCCAGTGCCGCCAATGCAAGTACCGCCTGTGCTGCTGCGGTATGCCCGGGAGCTTTGGTGAGGTGCATGTAATAACGTGCCTTTAAGGCATAAGCCAGCTTCTTCCACTTATCAGTATCGCCACCATAAAAAAGGTCATCATCACCGGGTGATTTTTTGCTGTCCTGGTCAAGCGCGGCCAAACCTTCATCCAGCAGGCTTTGGATATTGTTGTAAATATCTTCCTGGCTATCATACTTGGGTTTAAAGTTTTCTATGCCTGACAGGGCTTCAGAATAGGGGAGGTCACCCCAGTAATCTGTACCTACGCCAATACATAAAGCAGTAAGTATTTTGCTCACGCCCTTATAGGCAATATTGCCTGTGGCATCAGCCTTCTTTGCAATAATGTCAAGGTTTACCAGGCAGCGTGAATAAAGATTGGTCCAGTCATCATTTGTTTGCGCGTTGGTGAGCAGGTAAGTTCCTTCGTTTGGAACCGGCTGATTAAGTGCAACAGTTTGTGTGTAGTGTTGTGCAAGTATGCCCGCAAAACCTGCATGTAAGCTATGCGATATAGCTAATTCAACCGGGCTCAGGATCAAGGCCTCCTGTACATCTGTAGGTCTGTTGGGGTCCTGGTTAACATCGATGAATTTTTTACAACCTGTATTGATGAAGGTTATAATTGTTAGTATGGTGATAAAAAGTCTTTTCATGTTGTTTGATTTTTTGTCTGCAGAACTGGCTTAGAAACTCACTTTAAGTGAAATGTTGATGGATCTTGAAGTAGGTGTGGAGAATGAGTAAATGCCCTGTGAGCCGCTGGATGAACCAAAGGAACTTACTTCAGGATCTGCACCGGTAAAGTGCGGACTATAAATCCAAAGGTTTCTGCCCGCCACACTTAATGATGCTGTTTTAAAAGGCGTTTTATTAAGTAGGCTTCTGCTAAACTCGTAGCTCAGTGTTACATTCCGCAGTTTGATATAAGTGCCATCCTGTATAACAGCTTCGGTAATTCCATTGATTCTCCTGAAATAATCCTGTCCTCTCACAACCTTGTCATTGGGTTTGCCGTCAGACTCCCTAACACCAGGTACAATCCTGTCTTCCCTGTTCTCTGTTACTTTAGGTGTACCATAGAAATAGCCATAACCATCAACATTGTTTTCAATATCACCACCCTTCTTCATATCAAAAAAGAAACTCAGGCTAAACTGGCCATAGCGCAAAGTGTTATTCATCCCGGCAAGCCAGTCAGGAAGTATATTGCCAATAACACCATCAGCGCCGCGCACCGGTAAACCGCTGTCATCAATCAGCATTTGTCCCTGGTCATTACGTGCATAAGTGCTGCCCCATTTAACACCGTATGGCATGCCTTTGATCACTTGCGTAAAGCCATTGCCAAGTTGATTAATGCCATAGGCATCGCTTATTTCTAATACCTTGTTATTGATTTTGGTAAAATTGAAAGCAATATCCCAACTGAATTTAGATGAACGCACGGGTGAAACATTCAGCAATACTTCCACACCTTTATTCTGAAGCCTGGCAGAATTTACATTGGTATATGCATAACCGCTTGATGGCGCTACTGATACACCCGGGATAATTCCATTGCTTGTTTTTTTATTAAAGTAAGATGCTTCAATACCTACGCGATTTTGAAACAGCTTTGCTTCCAGCCCTATTTCATATTCATTAATGCGCTCATTCTTTAATGTGGGATTACCTAAGGTTTGACTGATAAGAAAACCAGATTGGCCCTGGTAGGGAAATGTAATGGTCCCAATTGTTGCCTGTTCAAAAGGAGTTAATAACGCATATGGGCCAACCGCATCATTACCAACGGTTGCGTATGAAACACGAAGTTTTGCAAGGTTAATGGTCTTGCGCATTTGTGCAGAAAGCAATTCTGAGAGTACAAAACTGGTAGCTGCCGAACCATAAGGGTAGAAGCTTTTGTCTTTTGCAAGAACAGAGCTTCCATCATAACGGCCGGTTAAAGACAGTATGAGAAATTTTTTATAACCGATATTGGCCTGCGCGTAAAAACCAACTTTTCTTTGCTGGTAATGTGTCTCCTTATAAGAGATTGTGGCAGCATTGTTGATATTCTGATAATCATCTATGCTGGTACCAAGGCCTTGCCCGTTATGGTATTGGCTGTAGGTGGAAAGGATGTTGTTGCCAAGCAAAAGATTTACGTTGAAGTTGCCTAACTCCTGGTTGGCACTTATAATAAAGTCATGGTTATACTGGCGAAAGTTATAGTTCTGATCAAGTATACGTCCTGTAGTAGCAAGGGTAGAACTGGGGGCTTCCACATATTTATCCTGTTCTGAAAGAATGTCTGCACCAATGCGTTCCGTAAAGGTTAACCATTTTAAAGGCGCATAATTAAAGGTGGCTACAGGAATAAACCTGTTTACCACCGCATTGCTGTGTATATTATCCAACACCCAGTAAGGATTGTTCCTGGAGAAACGGAATACCCGTTGCGTACCATCTTCATTAAGATAAGGTAATGGATTCCATGTCATAGGGGCTGTTAGTACCGTCCATAAAGGGCTTTCCAGGCCATATCCTTCAGGCACACGATTATTTTTTGAACTGGTATAGTTTAGCTGGAAAGTGCTGGTAAAATCTTTGGTGATCTTGTTGGTATATTTCAGGAAGATGCCATGTCTTTTATAGTCAGACGTAGGAACGATACCTTTCTGATCAAGATAAGAGTAAGACATAAAGTAGCTGGATGTACTTCCCCCGCCGTTTACGCTGATTGTGTTATTGGTAGTAACGCCGGTTCTGAAGAAAAGCTTTGCCTGGTCGTATGTTTTTACTTTCTCACCATTCACCATCAGGGTATCAACTAAAGGCCCCCATACGGCACTTGTTTTCTGGTCTTCACCATTAAAGTAGATACCACCATCACCTTGTCCGTATTTCCTTTGTATCTCGGGAAGTAATGGGTGTTCAAAAGAGAGATCGGAAGAAAAAGAAAGCACCGGTTTCTTCTCCATGCTGCCATTCTTGGTGGTGATCATTACCACACCTCTTGCGCCGGAGGATCCATACAACGCAGTAGCTGCAGCTCCTTTTAGCACGTTAACGCTTTCTATAATCGCCGGGTCGATGTCTGTAAGCCTGTTTGAGCCTGCCCCCGAAGGTGCTCCTGATATATTACCCGTCTCCTCATTGTTAATAGGTACGCCATCTACAACAATCAGCGCCTGGTTATCACCCGTACCAAAGATGGAAGTAATACCACGAATGACTATACGCGAAGACGCTCCCGGCGCACCTGAAGAGCTGGTGATCTGCACACCCGATACTTTACCCGCAAGACCATTTACCACGTTGGATTCTTTGGTCTTTAAAAGTTCATCACCTTTTACTTCCTGTGTGCTGTAAGTCAGGTTGCGTTTCTCCCGTCTTACGCCAAGTGCAGTTACTACTACCTCATCCAATTGTTTGGTAGACTTGGTAAGAACGATGTCAATCGTTTGTTGGCCGTTTACTTCAACTTCTTTGTCTGTAAAACCCAATGCTGCAATAATAAGTGTGGCGTTGCCATTCAATGTAATCGTGAATGTACCGTCTTCACCGGAAACAACTCCTTTATTGCCTTTCCTTAGCTTCACCGAAGCTCCGGCAATGGGTGTTCCGTTTTCTTCTGTAATTTTTCCGTGTAACTGAACTGTAGTTTGTGCACTTGAATACAGGCACAACAGGCATAATAGATAAGCTACTAACAGCCGTAGGGGTGTTTGTTGCATAAGCAGAGTGTTTATGATTAAGTTTGGTTATAAAGTTTTTTAAGCGAAATAGAATTGATGAAAAGCTTAAGCAGTATTTTTCTCTCCGGGAATATTCACCCGGTACATATCGAACTCTTCGTAAAAAGAGAACAGTCAAATTACTTTTCAAACTTAATAAAGAAATAACAGGGAAGCTTTATGATGGTTACCAACTAATTTACCGTTTTTAACCTAAAGTTTCCATCAAGCACAGTATTACTGTTAATTAATGATGTGTTGTAACAGCGAAAGCATCGTCCTAATAATAAAGCAGGTAATGATTATGGTGCAGACAGTGAGACTGTATGTTGATTGTTAACAAGACAGTCATATAATGTAAGGACTAACTTTTTCAATCCGAAGTATATAATTAATCTACCTTTTGTATATACTCACGCAGGTATTCACGCGGAGATTTTTGTACTACCTTTCTAAACACGCGGTTAAAGGTTACCGCATTGCTAAAACCGGTATCATAAGCCACAGACGCGATATTGTCAAAATTTCCGTTGAGCATTATCTTGCAGGCTTCGTTCACTCTTATCTCGTTTAAAAAGGTAACATAAGTTTTACCGGTATGCTTTTTAAAATACCTGCAAAAAGCATGTGGTGTAAGATGCGCAATTGATGCAATTTTTTTGAGGGATACGTTCTCTGTATAATGTTCCATCGTATACTGGTAAATATCATTCATTCTTAACCCTTCGGTATCCGTAATTTCCTTTTCAGTAGAAATATTTGCCAGCGGTATCAATGACTTTATACTGGCCAGCAATTGCATCAGTTCAATAAACGCAGCCACACGAAGTCCATTACGGCTGTTCCTTACTTTTACCATTGCATCAGCCACTTCCGGTGCAACCTCGCCGGGAACCATATATCCGGATGACATAGAATCCACAAATTTCTTAAGGCTTTTCATTTCAGGCAATTCCAGTAAAGGCATAAACCATCCCTGCGGATTAAAAAAAACAGTAAGCGCTTCAATATTTTTCTTCCTCCGTTTATCAAAATAAACAGGATCACTTTTGAAGATGTGTGATTGATTAACGCCGATAATATAAATATCACCGGATTTAAACTGCTGCATGTAATTACCTGCAATCAAAGTCCCTTCTCCTTTTATCACCCAGGTAATCTGGGCTTCACTGTGCCGGTGCAGGTGATTATAAAAATGAGGGAGGTTTTCTTCAAGTACGGCAACGGAATGTTCTTTTGCTACGGGCAATGTGAATTGCAGTACTTTCATTTTACTAATATTGCGTGATTGGAGGTTATTTTTTATAATTAAAGCTAATATCGGTAAATAATTCAGCAAATCACGTATTGCATCTTCTGAAATCTGAAAATATCTTTGAAAAAAAACTAGTATGAGCATATCATGGAAGGGCGTATACCCAGCCCTCACAACCAATCTTAAAGAAGATGAAACCCTGGATATAAATGGTTTCAGTAAAAATGTAATTGCCCAGATAGAGGCAGGTGTAGATGGTATTGTGTTGGGTGGCAGCCTTGGTGAAGCAAGTGTAATAACGCTTGAGGAAAGGGAAGCGCTGGTTAAAACTGCAGTTGAGATAGCAGAAAATAAAGTTCCTGTTGTTTTAAATATCGCAGAAGGTTCCACTGCTGAAGCGGTAAAGATTGCAAAACTGGCATCTGAATGGGGCGCAAAAGGTTTAATGTTATTGCCCCCCATGCGTTATAAAGCTGATGACAGGGAAACTGTTGCTTTCTTTAAAACAGTTGCTGCAGCTACAGACCTTACCATCATGCTATATAATAACCCGGTAGATTACAAAATAGAAATCACACCGGCCATGTTTGAAGAACTGGCAACTAGTGAAAATATACTTGCTATTAAAGAATCTACCAGGGATGTAACCAATGTTACCAGGATGATCAACCGTTTTGGTGATCGTTATAAAATATTATGCGGTGTTGATACGATTGCGGTGGAAGAACTGTTGCTGGGCGCAGATGGCTGGGTAGCCGGTTTGGTTTGTGCTTTCCCCAGAGAAACCGTGGCCATCTATCGTTTGGTAAAAGCAGGAAGACTTGCGGAAGCCATTGAGATTTATCGTTGGTTTATGCCATTGCTTGAGCTTGACCTTCATCCGAAACTGGTGCAATACATTAAACTGGCAGGCGCTTATACAGGCCTTACTTCAGAATATGTGCGTGCACCAAGGCTTACGCTTGTAGGAGAAGAAAGAACCCGCATTTCTTCATTGATTGAAAAGGCATTGGACAACCGTCCTGAGCTGCCTGATTACCTGTCTATTCAGGTGGATGCTGTGCAGAGCAAACTTGCTGTACCTTCGTTCTAAACGCTTTCTATGACAGACACACTTACAGCAACAACAACAGCACAGGATATTGAAACGGTAATGCTGCAATCGCAGCAGGCTTTTGATGAATATAAAAAGATCTCCGCTTTTGCAAGAGCTACATTTTTGGAAAAGATTGCAGAGGAAATTGAGGCACGCCGCGAAGAGCTGGTAAAGATCGCAAACAGTGAAACCAATCTGCCCGCAGCAAGGTTGAATGGAGAGATCAGCCGTACCACCGGACAGCTAAAATTGTTTGCAGCTTTAATTAAAGAAGGAAGCTGGCTGGAAGCAGCCATTGATGAGGCGGATGCAACACGCACACCCGCAAGACCGGATATCAGGAAGATGCTGGTGCCGCTTGGGCCTGTAGTAGTGTTTGGTGCAAGTAATTTTCCTTTTGCATTTTCAACCGCTGGTGGCGATACAGCCAGCGCACTTGCCGCCGGTTGTTCAGTAGTAGTTAAAGGACATCCTGCTCACGCTGAAACATCACTAAAAATATTTGAAGCGATACAGGCAGCTATTGCATTCACCGCTGTACCGGAACATACCGTTCAGCATGTAGAAGGCAAAAGCAATGAAACTGGTAAAGCACTTGTGCAAAATGTATATACCACTGCAGTAGGCTTTACCGGTTCTTTTGCAGGCGGAAAAGCATTGCAATCTTATAGCAGCGAGAGAGAACGCCCGGTTCCTGTTTTCGCTGAAATGAGCAGCATCAATCCTGTTGTTTTTTACCCAGATACATTGGAGAAAAATGCTCCTGCACTTGCACAGCAGTATGCCGGTTCCATTACGCTTGGTATGGGACAGTTTTGTACCAATCCCGGGTTGCTGCTTGCCGTGAAAGGTGAAGCGCTGGATAATTTTTTATCGTTGTTGGCAGCAGAAATAAAGAAAGTGGTTCCTCAAAAAATGCTGCACGGTGGCATTTGTAAATCTTATAATAAAGGATTGGGTGAGTTATTAAGTCAGCAAGGTATTGAAGTGTTAAGTCAAAGTGAACAAACTCCTGCTGACCTGGAAGCTTATCCTACATTGGCCAGTGTAAGTGCTGACAACTTTTTACAGAACCCGCATTTCAAAGAAGAATTGTTTGGCCCGTTTTCGCTGGCAATAGTATGTGAAGATAAAGAGCAACTGAAGCAGGTATTGCTTTCGCTGCAAGGCCAGTTAACAACCACGGCAATGGCAACCGCAGATGACCTTGCTGCCAATGAAGATGTTTTGTCTTTACAGCAAACATTGGCCGGCAGGATCATCATTAATGCAGCACCCACCGGTGTGGAAGTATGTGCTGCAATGGTGCATGGCGGTCCATACCCGGCCACAACTGACGCCCGTTTTACATCCGTAGGTTCTTCCGCTATTAAAAGATGGGCAAGGCCCCTGTGTTTCCAGGGATTCCCTGCGAGTCTTTTACCGGATGCATTAAAGGATACTAATCCTTTGGATATCTGGAGGATTGTAAATAATGTATACACAAAAAACGCTGTTGGTGCCGATGGTGAGCCCAGGGTGTTTTAATAACGCTATTATTGAATTGAAAAGAAGCACAGCCTTTTGTAACAGAAAGGCTGTGCAAAAATGATAATGAAGAAATCTTTTTTCTGTGTTGATGCACATACCTGCGGCAACCCTGTAAGATTGGTGGCTGGTGGCGGACCAATATTGAAAGGTGACAACATGAGCGATAAGCGCCAGCATTTTTTGAAAGAATATGACTGGATTCGCAAGGGGCTTATGTTTGAACCGCGTGGTCATGATATGATGAGTGGAAGTATTTTATATCCACCACATAACGAGGCGAATGATGTCGCAGTACTTTTTATTGAGACAAGCGGTTGCCTTCCTATGTGCGGCCATGGAACCATTGGTACTATTACTATTGCAATAGAAGAAGGATTAATCGTGCCTAAAACACCGGGCATTGTACGTATGGAAGCTCCTGCCGGTTTAGTAATGATCGAATATAAACAGGAAGGTGGTAAAGTAAAAAGTGTTAAGTTAACCAATGTGCCTGCCTACCTCGCCGCCGCGGAGTTAACTATTGAATGCCCGGAACTGGGAGAATTGGTATTTGATGTTTCCTATGGAGGAAATTTTTATGCTATTGTAGATGTTCAAAAGAACTTTAAAGGCCTTGAGCATTACCCGGCTGATAAGTTGATTGCATGGGCAAGGGAAATGCGCAAACGTATCAACGAAAAATATGAATTTGTACACCCGGAAAATTCAACGATCAATGGGTGTTCGCATGTGTTGTGGACGGGCGCCGTACTTGATCCTTCTTCCACTGCCCGCAACGCGGTTTTCTACGGAGACAAAGCCATTGACCGTAGCCCCTGTGGTACCGGTACTTCAGCACGTATGGCGCAATGGTATACTAAAGGCAGGTTGAAGAAAGGTGATGAGTTTATCCATGAGAGTATTATCGGTTCAAAATTTATTGGTCGTATCGAAGAAGAACTAACATTGGCGGGCAAACCTTCTATCAGGCCAAGTATTGAAGGTTGGGCAAGAATTTACGGTTATAATACCATCACCATAGATCCGGAGGATGACCCATATGCCTACGGTTTCCAGGTGATTTAATATACGTGTGCAAGGTGAACGTGTGTAATGTGTTCGATGCTTGAAATTTGAAAATATTCAATCTATAATTTACATGGTTATCTGCGTTGCTGCTTTTATCCGGCGCTGTATTCATATACTGCGGCCTGGTTTTTCGCAGCGTGCTTCCGGTTGATCATATCTGTCGTTCAACAAAATAATCATGTAACATGATGTTGATTTTTTCAAAATAGCTGTATAAAAATTGCAGCTTAATAACCGCCTCCATGTCAAATCAGAACAACAACACATTTAAACAATCGCTTGGCTTGCTTGATGGAACCATGCTGGTTGCTGGGGCCATGATCGGATCGGGTATATTTATCGTAAGTGCAGACATTACCCGCAATGTTGGTTCTGCAGGATGGCTTGTATTAATATGGGTGCTTACCGGCGCAATCACGTTAACCGCCGCTTTAAGCTATGGCGAATTAAGTGGTATGTATCCAAAAGCAGGTGGCCAGTATGTTTACCTGCGTGAAGCTTATAATCCCTTAACAGGATTTTTATATGGATGGAGTTTTTTTGCAGTCATTCAAACAGGTTCTATCGCTGCGGTAGGGGTGGCGTTTTCCAAATTTTCGGCTTACCTGTTTCCTGCTTTAAGTGAACAACATGTTCTTGCTGATATTGGTTTTATAAAGATATCCGCAGCGCAAATCGTGTCGATCATTATGATCATCATATTAACCTACATCAACACGCTTGGCGTTAAGGAAGGCAAGATTATTCAAACAACATTCACCATCACAAAAATTGCTACGCTTGTTGGATTGGTGGTGCTGGGGTTATTATTCGGTGCAGATAAAAACATCTGGAACGCTAACTGGAGCCATGCTTTTTCTATGCACCAGTTATCAACTTCAGGTATAAGTGAGTATGCTGGTTTTGCAGCTATTGGTGCTATTGCAGGCAGTATGGTAGGCAGCCTCTTTAGTAGTGACTCCTGGAACAATGTAACGTTTATTGCAGGTGAGATCAAGAACCCGCAACGCAATATCGGCTTAAGTCTTTTTCTTGGAACACTTATCGTAACACTTATCTATGTTACGGTTAACCTGGTATATATCGCCGTATTGCCGCTTAATGAAATTGCTTTTGCAGAGAATGATCGTGTGGCAGTTGCTGCAAGCCATAATATCTTCGGCAGCAGTGGCACTTATGTAATTGCGGTGATGATCATGATCTCCACTTTTGGTTGTAACAACGGGCTGATACTTGCAGGCGCAAGAGTATATTATACGATGGCAAAAGATGGATTATTCTTTAAGCAGGCAGGTGTCTTAAACAAAAATGCAGTTCCTGCAAAAGCGTTATGGATGCAATGTCTTTGGGCTTCAGCGCTTTGTCTTAGCGGCCGTTATGGCGACCTGCTGGATTATGTGATATTCGTGGTGCTCATTTTCTACATTCTTACGATCATCGGCATATTCCGGTTACGTAAAACAGCGCCGGAAGTAAAGCGGCCATATAAAGCATTTGGTTACCCGGTATTACCTGCATTGTATGTATTGCTGGCGTCAGTTATTTGTATCGCATTGTTTATATATAAACCAAAGTATACCTGGCCGGGTTTAGGAATTGTGTTGCTGGGCATACCCTTGTATTTTATAGCGAAGAGAAGAGCGCCGGCATTCGTTAAAACAGAACCGGCAGAAACCGCCGAGGTATAAGCATTACTCTTTGTCATTAGGATTAATAAGGATGAGCCCGGCTGTAGCACGTATGGCATCCCGGTTGCGTCGTACAGCGTGTACAAATGATTACTATGGCGGCAAAGCCAGCTCATAAAAATCAGAAACACCATCAACAAAAACCGGTTGAATAAAACAGTGATATCAGTAATATTTCAATCAATCAACATATTAAATAAAGTTGCATGAAGAAAATGATCTGCAGTTGTGTTTTAGTAATGCTTGCTTGCGTAAGTTCACAGGCACAATCATACCTGCCCGAAAAAAATGATACCCGCTTTAAAGTGAAGCCGGTGGTGCCTGTGAAAGCATATGGCTTTAACCTGCAGGACGTAAAGCTGTTGCCCGGAAGTGCTTTGGCTCATGCCATGGAAAAAGACTCTGCCTATTTGTTAAGCCTTGATGTAAACAGGTTGATGCACAGGTTTTATAAAAATGCAGGCTTGCCAACCAAAGGTGACGTATATGGCGGATGGGAAAGCGAAGGCTTGTCCGGGCATACGCTGGGCCACTATCTTTCCGCGATCAGCATGATGTATAGTACCACCGGTAATCCTGAATTTAAAACAAGGGTAGATTATATTGTTGATGAACTTGCCCGCTGCCAGGATGCAAGAAAAACAGGCTATGTAGGGGCGATTCCTAATGAAGACAGTATCTTCTATAAAGTGTCAGTCGGCCAGATTAAAACAGGTGGTTTTGATCTGAATGGTGGCTGGAGCCCCTGGTACACCGTTCACAAAGTAATGGCAGGCCTGGTGGATGCTTACCTGTATTGCGGCAATAAAAAAGCAATGACTGTGGTAACAGGTATGGCAGACTGGACGGGCAACATTCTTCAAAACCTGAATGAAGAACAATTGCAGAAAATGCTTCGTTGCGAGTATGGCGGTATGAATGATGTGCTTGCGAATATTTATGCCATTACCGGCAACAAAAAATACCTGGATCTGTCGTATAAGTTCTATGACGATTTTGTAATGAAGCCTTTGTCTGAGAAGATCGATCCGCTGCCCGGCAAACATAGTAACACCAATGTGCCAAAAGCTATCGGCAGCGCCAGGCAGTATGAACTAACAGGAAAGGATGGAGATAAAACCATTGCTTCCTTCTTCTGGCAAACCATGGTGCATCACCACAGCTATGTAATCGGTGGCAATAGTAACTATGAGTATTGCGGGGAAGAAGATAAACTGAGTGACCGTTTGAGTGATAACACCTGCGAAACCTGCAATACTTATAATATGCTGAAGCTTACCAGGCACCTGTTTAGCTGGCAACCTTCTGCTGAATTGGGCGATTACTATGAGCGGGCTTTGTATAATCACATCCTTGCTTCGCAAAATCCTGAATCAGGCATGATGTGTTATTTCGTTCCCTTGCGCATGGGTACAAAGAAAGAATTCAGTCATCCGTTTAATACGTTTACCTGTTGTGTAGGCAGTGGTATGGAAAATCACAGCAAGTACAGTGAAGGCATTTATTATGAAGGAGCAGACGGCAGTCTTTATGTGAACCTCTTTGTTCCATCCCGTTTAAACTGGAAAGACAAAGGCGCCGTTATCACACAGCAAACGGGTTTTCCCGAAGCAGATGATATCAACCTGCAAATACAGTTAAAGAAACAAACTGAATTTTCCATACGCATCCGCAAACCTTACTGGGCCAATAACACGGCTATATTAGTTAATGATAAACCGGTAGATGCAGCATCAGATACAGATGGTTTTATTGTGTTAAACCGCACCTGGAAAAATGGCGATAAAGTAAAGCTTACACTTACCAAAAGCCTTCATACACAGGGCATGCCGGATAATGCGAATCGTATAGCGTTGATGTATGGCCCGCTGGTGCTGGCGGGTGTTTTGGGAGATACGATGCCTGATCCTGTATTTGGAACACCGGTGTTGCTTACAGATAATAAAGATGCCAATGCATGGGTTAAACCTGTTGCCAATGCGCCTTTGACTTTTGAAATGAAGAATGTAGGTAAGCCTTATGATGTTAAGCTGGTGCCTTTTTACCAGATGTACAACAAGTATTACAGCGTGTACTGGGATTATTTTACCAACGCAGATTGGGATGCCCGCCAGGCAGAATATGAAGCGGACAAGAAAAGGGCAAAGGAAATTGCAGAACGTACCATTGATGTGTTTCGTATAGGAGAAATGCAACCTGAACGTGATCATAACCTGAAGGCAAGTGAGAAAAGTTATGTTAGCGATGCCATTGGGGTGAATGGGCGTGAAGTGCGTGCAGGTGGTTTCTTTTCTTTTGAAATGAAAGTTGATCCAGCTTTGCAAAACACTTTACTGTTAACCTACATCGGCGATGATAAAGACCGTAAGTTTGATATACTTGTGAACGGCACAAAGATCGCTACTGAAGAACTGGCAGGCGGCAAAACGGGCAAGTTCTATGACAGGGAATATGCGATCCCTAAAGAACTGGTTGGCACTAACACAAGCATGAGCATACGCATTGAATCAAACTATCAAAAAACCGCGGGCCGTGTATTTGGCGTGCGGATCATTAAATAAATCATTTTATCGTTTAGTAACAGGATAGCAATAAAAAGGTGCTATCAAATTTTTAAGATCATGAGCAAAGCAGTTGTTATTGGTGGTGGCATTATCGGGTTAAGTTCAGCTTATTATCTGCAGCAAAGCGGATGGGATGTGACCGTTTTAGATAAGAGTGATTTTACTGATAATTGTTCTTATGGAAATGCAGGTTATGTTTGTCCCAGTCACTTTATTCCGCTGGCGACACCCGGTATAGTAAAGCAGGGATTGAAATGGATGTTCAACTCAAAAAGCCCGTTTTATGTACAGCCCAGATTAAACAAGGCGTTGATTGATTGGGGGCTGAAGTTTATGAAAAGTGCTACGCCCCAACATGTAAATGCTTCAGCCAAACCATTAACCGATATAGCATTACTCAGTCAGCATGAATACGAGAAATGGACAAAGGAATTTGATTTCTCGTATGAGCATAAAGGGTTGCTTGACATCTTTCAAACAGAACCTAACAGGGAGCATGCGAAGCATACGGTAGAAAAAGCGCATGAGCTGGGTTTGGATGCTCAACTGCTGGATTATCATGATATGCAAAGCCTGGAACCACAAACAAAAATCAACGGCTTAGGTGCGATCTTCTTTAAATGTGATGCGCACCTTTATCCTAACAAACTCATGAAGGGGCTTATTCAAAAATTAAAGAACCTCGGTGTTCAACTGGTGCCTAACCAGGAAGTCATCAAAACAGAAAAAGCTGGTAGCAGCATCACAAGGGTAATTACTTCAGAAGGTGTATACGATGCAGATTATGTAGTAGTGGCGGCTGGTTCCTGGAGTCGTGAGGTTGCAGTTATGGTGGATGTGAAGCTACCTTTAATGCCCGGTCGCGGATATTCACTCACCCTGGAAAATTCTCCATACAAGCTTAACTATCCGGCTATATTGGTTGAAGGCCGCGCAGCCATTACTCCAATGGATGGCAATAAAATTCGTTTTGGCGGTACGATGGAAGTTACTTCTACGAATACGCCACCACGCATGAACAGGATTGAAGGTTTGTTAAATGCAGTAAAACGTTTCTTCCCGGAATTTGATGTGCCTATGCCATCTATGGATAAGATCTGGTATGGTTATCGTCCCTGCTCTGCAGATGGTATTCCTTATATCGGCAAGATTAAAAAATACAAGAATGTGGCAGTAGCAACAGGCCATTCAATGTTAGGATTAAGTCTTGGCGCCGGAACCGGTAAACTTGTGAGTGAGCTGGCCAACAATCAGCCTGCCAGTATAGATTTAAAGGCTTTTGATGTAGAAAGGTTTGGGTAAGGTTGGTTGAAAATGTAAAGTGAGTCTATATTTTTCTGTATTTGCTTTGCGGGCTTTTTTTATGATGGAAAACGGCTGTGATGATAACAAGTTTCCTGGATTCTTCTATCACGTAAATAATAGAGAACGGATATTTTTTCAGAAGGATCTCGTGAAAATTTTTATATTGATTGCGCCACTGATCTGGATGATCACAAATGAGTTTTAGCGCATGATCAATGGCAAGAACGAAGTTATTTGCAGCCTGTGTACTTTTATTTAGGTACCATTCGAGTGAAGCTTCATAATCCTGCTGCGCAAGTTCGTGAAAAAGATATTGATAGCCCATTAGCTTTTATCAATATTCAGTAATTGTTGTATTCTTTTTTTACTTTCGTCGGCTGAGATTAATTGCGCGTTCCCATTTTTATAGCTTTTATATCTGTCATCAAGAACCTGCTTCAGTTCATCTGAATAGTCTGTATCAATGGTCTTGAAATCCTGTTCAACGATCGCATAGAGCGCCTTAATTTCATTGTCGCCCGCCACTTCAAGAAATTGATGTAATTGCTGCCTCAAAGCTGAAGTATCCATAACACACCTTTTTACGAAGATAAATCTAAAATATGGATTTCATATATGGTGCGAAAAGCGGTTAAACTGTATAACCTATCATACATGTTACTAAAACACCTGGTACACCAGCCAGCTCATTCCATAAGCCAGCACCGTCATATAAACCAACTGTATAGCAGGCCATTTCCAGCTTCGGGTTTCACGTTTTACAATGGCCAGTGTACTCATGCATTGCATGGCAAGTACATAAAATACCATTAGAGATAATGCGGTGGGTAATGTGTATACTTTGGTACCGTCTTCCCGTACGGCGCTTTGCATTTTTTCGCGAAGAGAAGATTCATCGTCGCTTTCTTCCACGCTGTATAAGGTAGCCATGGTGCCCACAAACACTTCCCTGGCCGCAAAAGAAGTAATCAGTGCAATACCTATTTTCCAGTCAAAGCCCAGCGGTTTTATCACCGGTTCTATAGACTTGCCCAAAATACCGGCATAAGAATTTTGAAGCTTCTCGCTGTTATGCTGCCTGTCCAGTTCGGGCATTTGTTCTTCACTGGCCTTTGATTTCAACAGGGCATATTTTTCATCTACATTGTGCATTCTTTGTCCCGGACCATAACTACTCAAAAACCACAGCAATAAACTAATCATGATAATCACACGCCCCGCATCCACCACAAAGATCTTTGCCTTTTCCAGCATCGTAATGCCTACATTTTTCCATCTGGGTGAACGATAGAGCGGAAGCTCCAATATAAAAAAGCTCTTTTCCTTTAACCTGATCAGGTGTTTCAATACATAGCTCACAATAAGCGCCATCACAATGCCCAAAAGATACAGCCCCATCATCACAAGCCCCTGCAGGCTTAGGAAACCTATATAATATTTATTGGGTACTGCCAGCGATATAAGAATGGTAAATACTGGAAGCCTTGCACTGCAGCTCATCAGCGGCGTTACCATAATCGTGAGTAATCTTTCCTTTTTATTCTCAATGTTACGGGCACTCATAATTGCAGGTACGGCGCAGGCAAAACCACTGATCATCGGCATTACACTTTTACCGTTAAGCCCCACCTTACGCATCAGCTTATCACTTAAAAAACTAATACGCGCCATATAACCTGTATCTTCCAGTATGGTAATCAGTCCAAATAAGATCATGATCTGCGGCACAAATACCACAATGCCACCCAGCCCTGCAACCAGGCCATTCATCAGTAAGTCGCTCCACCAGGCTTCCGGCAGAACGCTGCCCAGCCAGCTATTGATTTTTGTGAAGCTCCATTCAATACCATCCATAGGGTATTGCGCCAGCCAGAAAATACTCTGGAACAATAAAAACAGTACTGCCAGCAAAATAAAATATCCCCAGAAACGGTGCAGTAAAAGGTTGTCTAACTTATCAGTGTATAATTTCTTCTGAAGCGGGTCAGGCTCAACCACGTTCTGCTGCATTACCTGCCTTATGCGTGTATAACGCTGCATTATCTCTTCTGCCTGTGTTTTGGTAGGGTTGAAATTGTTGGCGACTTCCGTTGCCTCTATTGAATCCTGTAACTGCTGAGACAGCGGAAAATTTTCATGGTTGATCAGGTAGTGTACAGAAGCATATTCGCTTAATTGCGGTAATAGTTTCTGTACTCCTTCCACCGCTGCCGGCGCCAGTTCTTTATTGGCAATAAAATCACGCTTTGGCGGATGGTACTGGTGTTTGGCAGATTGCGCCAGTATTTTCTTCAGCTCAGCAAGTCCTTTATTTTTCCTGGGGTTCACCACCACAACGGGTACACCCAGCTCACGTTCCAACCCTTCAATATCTATTTCAATGCCTTTGTTCCGCGCTATATCCATCATAGATAAAGCGATTACTACGGGAATCTTCAGGTCAATAATCTGGCTGCAGAAAAGCAGGTTGCGCTTAAGGTTGCTCGCGTCGGCAACCAGCAAAACCATATCAGGTTTAATGTCTTCATCGGCATTCATCAAAACCCGGTAGGCCACCCACTCGTCGGCGCGGCGCGGGTAAAGGCTGTATGTACCAGGAAGGTCAATAACCGTTGCATTAACTTCTTCATCCAGTTTGCATTCGCCCGTTTTTTTGTCAACGGTAACGCCGGGGAAATTGCCAACTTTCTGGTTAAGACCGGTGAGTGCATTAAACAAGGAGGTCTTGCCGCTGTTGGGGTTACCTACCAATCCTATGTGAATATTATTTCGGGCCAAAATGTCTTCCTGTTATGATTTTATGTTGATACCGGCTGCAGCACAAAAATTTAACATCGTTGCGTCGCAATCACTTCATCGGTTTGTCCGTTGCTCATCAGGGAGGCTCCGGAAAAAGCGGATGCCGTTGTAAGCGCAAACAGCCCGCAAAAGTAACGGCAAATAGGCGTTATACATTACGCGATTGGGAACTTTAACCAATCACCTGCCGGCAGGCAACATTGTTTTCTGCCATGTGACTCAGCAGCGGTTGAATTGAGGCACGGAATTGGTGATAAACTTGCCGCCGCATCCCAAACATCGGCTTAATTTTGTACTACCAAACCAACGTCTATATATGAAAGAGCTATTGTTCGTCCTCGCTATTGTTCCACTGTTTGGCCTGGCGCAAAGCCGGAAACAGCGCAAAGCAGAGGAAAAGGAGAACAAAGTGATCCTTGCTAACCTTCAGACACATATCAAATACCTCGCAGATGACAGGCTCCAGGGCAGAAGGACCGGTTCAGAAGGAGAGGTGCTTGCCATGGAATACATCAGCAAACAATTTACTGCAGCGGGCCTGGAACCCAAAGGTACCAATAGTTATGTGCAGGAGTTTGACATAAATGAAGGCAAACAGTATGATCCGCAGAATACTTTCCTGCAGGTAAACGGTGCAAAGCTGCGTATTAAAGATGACTTTATTCCACTTGCTTATTCAGGCAATGCAGCGGCAGAGGGCAGCTCATCACCCGGCCTAAGAGAGAAAGACGAACCCTGGTTCTGGGACGTAAAAGACCTGCTGGATGACAACAAAAGCAACCCGCATTTTGATATTACACCAAAAATTAAGGAAGAAGCAAAACTGGTAGAAACAAAAGGCGGAAAAGCGCTGCTGATCATCAACACATCAGATGAGGTAGACAATATCCAGTACAATAAATTTGACAGCTCCGTTGCCTTTTCCATACCGGTGATATATATAACAAAGGATGCTGCTAAAAAGTATGTCTTTGATGCTACCGCCATTTATGATATTAAGGTTGCCGTTTCTCTTACGCCAAAGTCACGTAAAGCAAGAAATGTAGTGGGCTATGTTAACAATAACGCAGCCACTACCGTTATCATTGGCGCACATTATGATCATCTTGGTTTTGGGGAAGATGGCAATGCGCTGGATGGGCAGGGGCAGGTACATAACGGCGCCGATGACAATGCCAGCGGTACCGCAGCTTTAATGGAACTGGCCCGGATATTTAAGAACGAAACTGCTAAAAACAATAACTATCTCTTTATTGCTTTTTCCGGTGAAGAGCTGGGGCTCTTTGGGTCCAAATACTGGCTTGAACATCCCACCGTGGAATTAAAGCCGAACTATATGATTAATATGGATATGGTGGGCAGGTATGATACTGCAAAAAAGCTTACGGTGGGCGGCTATGGAACATCGCCTTTGTGGGGATCTTTAATGGGTACAGTGAACAATTATAATCTCGCGATCCATTATGACAGCAGCGGCACAGGCCCCAGTGATCATTCCTCTTTTTACAGGAAGAACATCCCCGTACTTTTCTTTTTTACGAACAGCCATAGCGATTATCATAAAACAACAGACGATTGGGACAAGATCAACTACAATGCAGAAGTGCAGATCATCCGGTTTGTGCAGCGTATTGTGGAAGGCGCGAATGATAAAGGTCAGCTTGCATTTACCCAAACCCGTGAACAGGAAATGCGTTCGGTATCATTACCCGTAACGCTGGGTGTTATGCCTGACTATGGTTATACAGGAACAGGGATGCGTATAGATGGCGTAAGCAAAGGTAAACTGGCAGAGCGCCTCGGGCTTAAAGCCGGTGATGTGTTAACGCAGTTGGGTGAATATAAATTTGTAGATGTGCCTACTTATATGCAGGCATTACAGCATTACAAGAAAGGAGATAAAACAAAACTGCATATTGTAAGAGACTCAAAAGAAGAGTTGTTTGATGTGGAATTTTAAATAGCTAATTTTGCCCCATACCAGGTAAAGAGAAATACTGCTCATTCAGTTGATCGCCAAAATGAAGTTTACCCTTAACATAGAAGATGTAACCGAAGATTTTTTCAGTGATACAAGATTGCTGGGAATAATGGCGGGTGCAAAAAACTATCGCTTCTGCTGGCAACTGAATAATTTCCTGGGTTATAGCTTCCGGTTAAACAGGGATATAGAAATTCACCTGCGTAAGAAAGACCGGAGTTACTTCTTTCCCGTATACCAGCACAATGTTCACAACAGTTTTCTCCAGCATTATATCTATCACAACTGTTATGATGGTGAATATCTGTTGCCTGAATTTAAGCACATGGATTTTCTCTGGTTAATGAAAGGCGACTGCGTTTGTGACCAGGATTGCGGTGAGCTGGTAGGTGCGGTAAAAAGCATCACCGGTGTGCAACTGGTGACTGAGTTAACCAATGAGAAGATTAAAAATAAGGGCCACCTGGTTTTTTAGTACTGTTTTTTACTGTTCGTGCAATACCTGCACAATAATTGATGCATATCTACTAAACACATAGTATGAGTACGGAACAAAAAGCAACAGGCTGGACGGAAGCCGATAATAAATTATACCGCAAATTCGAGTTCAAAGATTTTTCAGAAGCATTTGCTTTTATGACCAGGGTAGCGCTTGCCGCAGAAAAGATGGATCACCACCCTAACTGGAGCAATGTATACAACACAGTAGAAATATCACTGAACACGCATGATGCCGGTGATGTGATTACAGATAAAGACCATAAGCTTGCATCAAAAATTGATAAGCTGGTCTAAGAAGCAACCGGTTTACAGTACCAGTATTTCTTTCCCTTTTAAATAATCATAGATCTGTTTCAGCAGTTCACTTTTGGTGCTGTCAATCCGTGTAACATCCTTGCACCAGAAGAAAAAGGAAAGCTGCAGCGATTTATCGTTAATTGTATTGAGTAACATTTCAGGGTCTTTACGTGCAAGCACATTGCTGTGCGATGTAATGATCTTCTGGATATTTTCCTTTATTTCTGTAAGGTTGTCCAGTTTATCCACTACAAAGGAGAGCTGAGCCCGGATATAATTATCGCTCAGCGTCCAGTTAACGATATTGTGTGAAAGAATATCGCCGTTAGGGATAATTACTTCCGCGCCTTCGGGTGTAAGCAAGGTGCTGGAACGAATACCTATTTCTTTTATACGTCCCTTCTTATCACCCAATTCCACTACATCTCCAATACGTAAAGGCCGGTCAAAAATGAGAATGATGCCGGAGACAAAATTGCTTACAATATTTTGAAGGCCAAGACCAATACCAACACCCAATGCACCTAGTATTACGGTGATCTTGTCAACAGGTAAACCCGACGCTGCCACTGCCAGCAGGAAGCCCGCCGTGAGTAAAATCAATCTTGTTACCAGCAACCTGGAACGCTGGCCCTTATTGTCAAAAGCCGCATCATCACCGGTATCTCCAAAGAAGTACGCGATGTATTTCTGAAGAAAGTTGGCAATCCATATAATACTTAGAAAAAGAATCACTCCCCAGATAGAAAAGGTAAAACTACCCACCTGTCGCTGCTGTGTTAGCCAGTCGTGCAGGAAGTCGTTAAGTGTATCAAAGAGATTAAGGTTGGTTGTAAATACAATTGCCCATAATAGTGCGGAAAGCACCAATGCAATGCGTCTTATGCCTTGTTGTATGGGGCGGTATTCAAAGTAATCCGGGTATTTTTTTCTTATCCTGCTGCTTAGTATTTGTAACATAAATGCCTCGGTAATAATCCTTACAAAAATCACCAGGCTGATCATCTGTATAAAACTATATACCGCGGTAGAGCTGAACATTCGCGTAAGCGTTAGCCTTCCGGAAAGATTGGCCAAAGCCGCCAGGAAATTGAAGAAGATGTAGATACACCCCGCGGTGAACATGATCTTTCTTTTGGGAAAGTGGATGCGCAGCAGTTTCAGAAAATAAATGCCAAAAGCCAATGAGCCGATGTTGGTAAGAAACATAAGCCAGCGTTGCCAGGAATAAGGAATACCGATCAACCTGGTAAAAGGCAGGAAGAAGAAAAATGCCAGTATAATGCACCATGCATAAAACATTTGCCTGGGCCATCGTTTCCAGAATACCGCGGTTAATACCAGCATTAAAAAGAACTGTATAGATTCTATATAGATGGCGGGAGCATTAATATCAGACAGCGTCGCCAGCGTAAGCATCACGATTAATGTAGCGGCAAACGGGTGCGGGTTGGCATAACTAAAATTGAATACTTCGGTGGCTTTTAGTTTATCCAGTTTCTTCAAACTCCTGAAATTATAAAATACCCAGAAGAAGAAAAGGATGCCTGCCAGTATTAGCCATGCACGTTTACTGCGGGTGATGGAAAAATAGTAATGCACAGCCTTTTTTTCATTGTCAACAGATTTTTTAAAATCGGTTGATAAGCCCGGTCTCTTTTTAAAAGCATTTGGCTCCCATAAGTAACTTACTTCCTTTTGAAATGCCTTTGGCCCCATTTTCTTTAACTGCATATCTGCCTGGTAGGTAAGCTCTGTAAGTATTAATTCATTGGTGGATGTATGCGCTTTGAGGTCATTGATCAATGTAGTAGCCTGTCTTACCAGCGTGTCTGTATTCTTCCATTTGGATCGTAAGACCTGTAATTGCGGTCCCAATGTTTTTCTTAGGGTGGAATCACGAAAAACATATCTCAGCGTAGAGTCTTTGCGTAATAACAGGATATCTCTTTTTAACCGGTCAAGCACGGAATCATAGTAGGTTAACTGCCGTGCATATTTTTCGTTGCCTTCCTGCAAATCATCTAACAGTGTTTGAAACATTTGCAGGTTACGAAGGTTTAAAATCCTGCTATCAAGCGTAAGACCTTCTTTAATAGTGGCGATGGCGGAATCATCTTCCATCAACCCTGCGGCAATTTCACCTGTACCTTCAAAAGAAGAAGTTACTGCCGGTACCTTGTTTAAGGTTTCATGCACTTTCTCAAGTCTTGCCAGGTAATCGCTGATGGTGAGCACGCTGCTGTCTGCAAAAAGCGTACTATCAAAATAGCGTCTTCCGCGGGAAGAATCAGCAGGGTTTTTACGTCTGGACAGATTACTCGTATCCTGGCTGTGTGCTTGGATAAAACAAAAAATCAACAGGGTAAGAACGGCATAAAAGCGCATAACAACATTCAGTTTTTTAGTGTTGTATTACACATACACTATACAGATGAACAAATCTGATGATATCGCCAAGTAAGGGTGAGCTTGTTTATTTCAGGGGTTGGGTAAGCTTATTATTTGATAGTGCTGAACACAGGCTGATTTATTTTTAAAGGATATTTTTTCCTGAGCGTATCTACCCATTTGTCTTCTACCACCTGCTGATAATCGTTTATTACAAGACCTCTTGCATCTTCAAAATTTCGTGGTGTCTTTTGCGGGAAAACATCCGTAATATATAAGAAAGACCAGTTGTTGTCATTCTCATTTTTTTCCGGTGTGCTGATAAAACCTTTGGTTATTTGTGCCGGTTTAACAGGTAATTGCTCATTCTCGTAACGACTACTGTCACTGTAAACCTGTGTGCTGTAGGCATCAGTAATATTGCGCCAGTTTTGAGGAGCAGCCTTTATCTTACCGGCAACTTCATCTGCCTGTTCTTTGCTGGATGCGGTGATAAATAAGGCGCTTACACTTGGCTGCCATTGATAGCCCGATTGATGCGCCTGGTAATATTGCGTAAGGCCCGCGCTGTCATTGGAAGCTTTGCTCCATACCTCCTTATCCATTACGGCGAAGAGAAGATTGGCATCATTGAACTCTTTTAGCTGTTCTTTAATTGCGGGGCTGTAGTCTTCTAGATGGTCACGATAGTATTGTTCACAGGCTGTCTTTATATATGCTTCAAAAGCTTCCTTATATCTTCCTGTGGCAAGCAGGGCATTATTGCTCCTGGTATCCTGGATGTATTGTACCCAATCTTTCACTTTGTAAGGCGTGCTGCCAAAACTAAATAATAATGTCTCAGGTGTGATGCCTTTACTATTACCTGGTGTCTTTTGGTGAAGGCTGCTGTCTGTATATTGCCACAAACCAGTTTCATTAAAACCAGCGCGTTTAAACTTCACCGTTTTAAGCCACTGGTAAACGAGTTTTTGTCTTGCAATACTTAACCGGTCATCACGCTGAACCTGTTGTTGCAGGGTGCCTTTGGTTACTATATCACTGCTGTCTTTGCTTACCGGGAAAACTTCCAGCAGCTTAATAATATGGTAGCCGTAGCTGCTGGTAAAGGGTTTACTTACATCACCAGGTTTCTTTAAGGCAAACACCTGCTGTTCAAAATCCTCGCTGTACTGTCCTACACTTACATCATTAAGTACGCCGGTGCTGTTATAAGATATATTGCCGGTATTGTTTTGTTGAGCCACCTGCTCGAATAACACACCTTCCTGTATGGCTTTATACAATGAATCAGCTTTAGCGGCGGCCGCTTGTTGCTCCGTTTCCACCGCATTGGCGGAAAGTGGTATAAGTACCTGCTGAACCTTTCTTTTACCAACTGCAGGCCTGGTATTGTTTACCTTGAAAATATGATAACCGATCGAACTTCTATATGGTGCAGCATATTGACCCGGCGATAGTTGATAAATGATATTTTCTATCTCGTAAGGAAGAGAAAATACAGTTACATAACCCATAGAACCTTTATTGTTCCTGGTGGCTGCATCACTTGAATAAGTAGCCGTAACCTGCTCAAAACTTTTTCCCGTCTTTAACTCTGCATAGGCTTTTTGAATTCCCTGGTAAGCAGGCGTGCTATCTACGCCTGCGGGAACTTCAATAAACACCTGGGCCAGCGCAATATCATGCTGGCTGCGTTCAAAGGCTTCTTTTACCAGGTGGTCTATATTGGCTTGCTCATTAATAAAATTTTCTGCTACCTGTTTCCTGAAGTTTTCTGCCTCCAGTTTAAAATTCTCGTCTGACTGTAAGTGAGCATCTTTTGCAGCCTGCACCTTTAGCTTGAACTTTATATACAGCTCCAGGTATTCCTTTAGCGCCTTCTGCCGGTTGGGTTCAGCAGAGGGATTTTTATTAAATGCCTTGATGAATTCATCTTTGCTTACTGTATGGCTACCATAAGAAAATAAAGTCTGGCAGAAGCTAACCTGCACCAATAGCAAACAGAAGGTTAAGGGGAACAGATATCTCATGTATGATTATTTATGTTTTTCATTATTGGGCAGAAACATTTATCCGGAAGCGTTATTTTATTATCGTCGCAAACTCATGAAACGTGAAACGTCTATTGAGAGATCTTTTTCATTTTTCACTTTTCCTTTTTCACTAACCTTCTATCATAGCTTTAACATGGTTGTGCTGTTAACGGCTTCCGGTGGTCTTACTTTTTAGCCTCGCTTCCATTACATCATCAAACTGTTCAATAGATAACTTCTTGGCAATAATATGCTTTTTGTCATCGAGCAAATAAAAAGTAGGTGTTTGAAACACATCATATAACTGCCTGAAATTGGCTTTGCCTGCTGCTTGTTCTTTCTTGCGTTCTTCCGGTGCCTGGTATACGTGCAGCCAGCCATCAAGATGATGTTCGTTGATAAATTTTTTCCATGGTTCCTGGGCTTTCTCATCAATATTTACTGCGTATATTTTTACGCCCATCGTCTTCCATTTTGCTTCATATATAGAATCAATCCTTGGCACTTGTTCTTTGCAGTGACTGCAATTGGGATCCCAGAAAACCAGGAAGGTAAACGGCGCCTGTACATTATATAAGGAAGCATCTTTGCCAGAGGTATCTATCAGGTCCATGGCGGCGGCCTGTTCACCAATCTGGTTGGCCATCAGGCTGTAGGCGCGGTTAAAAATAAATTCCTTTTGTTTGGCGTTGAGCCAGGTGGTATCTCCCTTTGAAAAAAAGTTATTAAAGAGGTAGATAAAAACCTTGTCCTGCCCCATGATCTCAGGGTTGATATACTTATCCGTAAACTTTCCCAACAGGTATTTGAACATGTCTTTAGCTGTTCTTGCATATAACAGCATATAGTTTACTTCGGCGTTAATGCTATCAGGCTCGGGAGAAACGTAGTACTTAAAATATTCATCCACTTTAGGGTCAAAGAAAGGCGTTCTTAATAAACGGTCATCATCAAACGGCACTTCATCCCAAAAATGTTCTTTTACATATCTGGCAGGATAAAGCGAGTCAAGCGTACCATCCGCCTTTTTGGGCATGGCGGGCACTTCAGGTCTTTTCATCGCCTTAAAAAAAATGTCCAGCATAGAGCCGGGATGCTGTTTGGTGATGTTCTCCCTGTAATCCGTTAGTTCTTTATTACCGCTGGTTAACTGGTTTTGAATTTGGGTGGAGTCCTGCCTGCTGCCGGCCTGTTTTAGCTGTTGCTGCAATTGCTGCAGATGCGGCACTTTTTGAGAAAGGTACTTGGTATAATCCTGGAAAAGGGTGTTTTCTACTGAGCCGGTAATTGTCAAAGATTCGGGTTTGGTACTATCGGCCTTAATGGAAAATTGCTGTTTGCTATCCATCAGGAATTCAAACAGCAGGGTGTGCGATGGCGATACCATAAAATAGATACCTCCCGGAAGTTTCTGTTTCCCGGTCAGCACACCGGAACTCTGATCGTTAAGGGTTACCGAGTCAACCAGGTTTTTGTATTTGCCATAATAGCATCCCAGGTATACCTTGACATTTTTAAAGGGGGCGATGGTCACCGGTATGCGGTAACCCTGGCCAGCAGATGCCGTTTTAGGGGCGGTTGCTTTCTTTTGCGTTTGCTGTGCAAATGCAGTAAAAACAAATAGCGCAATGGATATGGTGAGAAGTGTTCGCTTCATTCGTTGGCTGAATTAAGGCGTAAATTTATCTAAAATGACTGACGTGGTTGTTAACCGGATGTAAATAAATCCGCAGAATATCTTACTGGTACCAATGGCAGAAAAACAATTTCTTTCATTTTGCCTGCTGATTACCTTTGCGCGGTGAGAAAGAAAAAACCGATTGTAATATTAGAAGATGTGCTTGTAGAAGATTATGCCGCAGAAGGCAAGTCGCTGGCACGCATTGACGGCAAAGTGATTTTTATAGAAAACACCGTGCCCGGCGATGTAGTGGATGTACAGTTAAGCAAAAATAAAAAGGACTGGGCCGAAGGCTGGCCTTTACGCATTAAGCAACATTCCGCAACAAGGGTTAAGCCGTTTTGTTCGCATTTTGGAAATTGTGGCGGGTGCCAGTGGCAGATGCTACCTTACGGGCAGCAGTTAAAATACAAACAGCAGCAGGTGTTTGACAATCTCACCAGGATTGGAAAGTTAACATTACCGCAAATGGCGCCGATCATTGGGTGCGATCAAACTACCGGCTACCGTAATAAAATTGAATATACTTTTTGTACCAAGCGGTTTATTCCCGAAGATGAGTTCAAGCAATTGAAAGCGATTGATCCGTCTTTTAAAGGAAGTAATAACGAAGATGCAGGAGCCTATGCCGGTTTTCATGCCAAGGGTATGTTTGATAAAGTGGTGAATATTGATACCTGTTACCTGCAGGAAGAACCCACCAATAGTTTGAGGAAGGCAATTGCAGCTTTTGCCCGCGAACATGGGTATACCTTCTACAATATAAGAGAGCATCACGGGTATATGCGGAACATGATGCTGCGTATTGCAACTACCGGTGAAATTATGCTCAATATAGTGTTGGGATATGAGGATCGCGAAAAACGGGAAGCGCTGCTTGATTTTATACTGGCGCAATTTCCGCAGGTAACCACACTGCTTTATACCATCAACACCAAACACAACGACAGTATTTATGATCTTGAGCCGCAGGTTTACCACGGTAACGGCTATATATTGGAACAACTGGAAGATTATCGTTTTAAAATAAGTCCGAAGTCTTTTTTTCAAACCAATACGCGGCAGGCGGAACGTTTGTACCAGGTCACCCGTGATTTTGCTGAACTGGACGGATCACAGGTGGTGTACGATTTATATTGCGGAACCGGCAGCATCGGTATCTTCGTGAGCGCACAGGCCAAAAAGATTGTAGGGGTGGAAGTGATAGAAGAAGCGATTGCCGATGCCCGTGAAAACGCCGCACTCAACAACATTCAGCACGCTTCCTTTTATGCAGGAGATGTTATCAAGGTTTGCAATGATGATTTTTTTGAGTTGAATGGCCGCCCGGATGTTATTATTACAGACCCTCCCCGTGCAGGCATGCATGAAAAGCTGGTAAATAAATTATTGGAGATTGCTGCCCCTACGGTGGTTTATGTAAGTTGTAACCCGGCTACACAAGCCAGGGATTTATATTTGCTGAGTGAAAAATATACGGTGGAGAAAATTCAGCCGGTAGATATGTTTCCGCATACATTGCATATAGAGAACGTGGTGCAGTTGAAATTAAAGACAGACGTGGTCTGATGTTGAAGAATTATTCAGCCAGGCAGAAATTTACAAAATTAAAATTATGACAGAGTTCAGGCCCAGTAGCTTCCAGATATTACCCACAATTATTAAGAACCTGATTATTATTAATGTACTGGTTTTCGTTGCCCAAACAACAGCAGAAAAAACAGGTTCCAATTTTATTGAAAATACCTTTGCCTTGCATACCTGGCAAAGCCAGCTTTTTAAGCCCTGGCAGTTTGTTACTTATCTTTTTTTGCATGGAGGCTGGTCGCACCTTTTCTTTAATATGTTCGCTTTGTGGATGTTTGGCGCTACGTTGGAAAATTTATGGGGGCCTAAAAGGTTCTTGATATTTTATTTGGTAACCGGATTGGGTGCTGCTTTTTGTCACATGATGGTTTTATATGTCGAAAATCAACAACTCCTTAATGAATTCAATAGCCTTGATGTTGCAAGCAAACAGGAGTATTTTCAAGGTTTGCAACGTGTACTAAACGAAGGTACAGTAGGTGCTTCCGGTGCTATCTTTGGATGTTTGGCTGCTTTTGCATATCTATTTCCCAACGACTACATTTATTTTTATTTTTTTATACCAATTAAAGTAAAGTGGTTTGTTTTAGGTTATGTAGCTGTTGAACTGTATAGCTCGATTATGAATTCGGGAGGAGATAACGTAGCACACGTTGCACACCTCGGCGGAGCCCTTGTTGGCTTTATTCTTGTATATTATTGGAATAAAAACAACCGGCGAAATTTTAATTAACAAAACTTAGCTATATCCTTTGTAATTTAACAGCAACTTTGAAATCGCAAAAATGAAGGGTGTGATGGAACAAAACAAGGGCAGCCGCTTACTTTTAGGGCAAAACAACAATGCATTGACCTGGCTGATCATTATTAATGCCGTCATTTTTGTGGCACTCAATTTCATACGCATTGTCTATCTTTTTTCCAACACCAGTAACACCCATGATGCGGAAGTGCTTTTTTACCAGCAGGTTTTTGACTGGTTCAGCCTACCTGCAGATTTAAGCAAACTGGGTTCACGCCCCTGGACTGCATTAACCTTCATGTTCACCCATGTAAAAGTATTGGAACTGGTGTCTACGCTTCTTTGGCTATGGGGTTTTGGTTTTATTCTTCAGGATCTTACCGGTAATGATAAGCTGATACCCATATATATTTATGGAGGTCTTGCCGGCGCGGCCTGTTTTCTCGCCGTTACCAATCTTGTACCCGGATTAAAAGCCAATATATCTGCCCAGCAGGCATTGTTTACCGGTGGCGCTCCTATTATGGCCATTGCAATTGCCACCACTACCGTTTCCCCACGGTATTCTATTTTCCCCATGATTAACGGAGGGATACCGCTGTGGGTGCTCACACTTATTTTTGTAGCGATTGATTATACTACCGTTGCCAGTAGCAATGTGGGTTATGCCTGTGCACATTTAGGTGCGGGATTGATCGGGTTTGTTTACGTCCGCCAACTTAAACGCGGAAACGATATTGGCGCCTGGATGCTTAATGCCTGGGATTGGTTTGATGACCTCTTCAGCCCTCAAAAAAAACACTCCCGTGAACCTGTTAAACAGCAGCACTTTTACAAGGCATCTAAAAAGCCTTTTGAAAAGAAGGCGCATTTTACACAACAGCATCTTGATGAGATACTGGATAAAATAACACAGCAGGGATACCATTTTTTAACAGACGAAGAAAAGGAGTTCCTTAAAAAAGCAAGTGAACAGGATTTATAACACTACCCCCTTTTATGAAGAAGTTTTTTAAGGCAGCAGGTATTCTTGCATGCATTATTGTTGCAATCCTGTATATCGGCAGCGCCCTTACGCCCTACATCCCTCCATCTTCTTTTTCCTTAATGAGTTTTTTTGCGCTGGCATTTCCCTGGGTTTGTGCAGCAATGCTGTTACTTTTAATTATAACACTTTTTATTTCCCGAAAGATTTTTTGGCTTCTTTTACTTGTGAGTGCTGTTGGCTATAAAAATATCCTGGCCACTGTGGCACTTCATGTGAATAGTAATTTTCACAATCAAAAAGACCCTCATTCTTTGCGGATACTCACCTGGAACGTCCTGAATTTTTTAAGTACAGAACATGACAGGATTTCTGAACCCGAAGCCTGGAAACTATATATTGAAAAGATTGGTTACTGGAACCCTGATGTTATATGCTTTCAGGAGTATAAAAACGTAGTGCTCCCAAGAAAATTTTACAATATTGACCTGCTGCTTGATTCACTTGGTTATAAATATCGTTTCGCTTCAAATGATGAAACCGCGGGTGGTAAAAACTGGAAGGCATTTTATGGCTGCGCAATTTATTCCAAACTACCCTTGGCGGATACTGTAAAACTGAATATCAATAGTCAAAACAGGGTGGAAAGCCTTCTCTCTGCAGATCTCATTTTTAAGAACCGCAGGCTCAGGATATTTACCAGCCACCTTGCATCGTTCAGTTTATACGGAACTTCCAACTATGCCGATAAAAACATGTATAAAGAAACACTGGAACGCAAACGTTCTATTTTGCATAAGATAAGGGACCGGGAATTATTGCATGAGCGACAGGTTGAGATCATCCGTGAACAGATTGATAAAAGCCCCTATCCTGTGGTATACTGTGGAGATATGAATAGCACACCTGCTTCTTACACCTACCATTCTTTAAAACAAAATCTGCAGGATGCCTTTTTGAGGAAGAACTTCGGTTTTGGCCGGACTTTTTATAAACTGGGCCCCACGCTAAGAATAGATGCCTGTTTTGTAGATAGAAAATTTGAAGTGGTGCAAAACTCCATTCCGGGGGTTTTTATATCAGATCATTTTCCTATGCTTACAGATGTACAATGGAAAGAGTAGCAATCATTTTTTTACATTTACAAAATGTCAGGAGGATTGCTTAGAAAGGTTACCAAAAAAGTATTTATCATACTCAGCATTTTATTGAGTATCACATTTGTTATGGCCTGCCTGGCGCCGTTTCTTACTCCGGCGCAATGGTGGCTGGTTGGTTTCCTGGGGCTGGCGGTACCTTACCTGATTATACTGCTCATCTTTACAATCATTTTCTGGTTAATGATGAAGCCCGTTTGGGCATTATTACCCCTGCTTACCCTTGCTGTTGGTTATAAACAGATCAATGTGCTTTTTGCGCGTCATCTTAAAAGCAGCTTTACAGAACAAAAGAAGGCAAATGCGCTGCGTATTGTAGACTGGAATGTAGGCAACATGTATGGTATGAGCAGGAACAAAGACCAGCGCAAACACAACCGTACAGAAATTGCTGATGCAGTTATCAAGCTTGACCCGGATATTGTCTGCCTGCAGGAGTTCAATCATTCGGAAAAGCAAGGCCCGCAGGCGGATAACATTTCGCTGTTCAGTGCACAATACAGGCATTACTTTTTCTCCAAAGATTATGATAAAGACAGCGGGTTTTACCAGTACGGTTCCATCATTTTTTCACGTTACCCTATTATAAATTCGGGAAAGATAAAATACGAGGGTACCGGTGTGGAAAGCCTTATATATGCAGATATTTTACGTGGAAAGGATACCCTTCGGGTGTATACCACCCACCTGCAATCATTCAAATTTAATGAGGGTGATTATAAAGACATGCAGAAGATCAAGGAGCAGGATAATGAAATGCTGGCTGCTTCAGAAAGTATCTTCAAGAAAATGAAGCTGGCTTTTTCAAGGCGTGGTTTGCAGGCGGAAACAGTAAACAAGGCTGTTTCCAATAGCCCTTATCCTTCTGTGATGTGTGGAGATTTTAATGATGTGCCTAATTCATATGCCTACTTTCATATCCGTACCACCCGGCAGGATGCATTTCTTGCCAAAGGTTTTGGTATTGGCCGTACTTTTAATGCAATCGCACCAACGCTCAGGATAGATTATATTTTACCCGATAAAAACTTCACGGTTCAGCAGTTTGATATGGTGGATGAGGATTTAAGTGACCACCTGATGCTGGTTACCGATTTGGGTTTGAAAAAATAATATCTTCGCAGGCCATGAAAGGTTATTCCAAATATTGTTGTTGCTGTTGCTGCTGAAGCAGCCATTCATTTTTTGTGCAGTTTTCTGCACCCGATTACTTCCATATAACCTGTCAACAACAAACAATCACCAACTATGTCGCTAAAAGTTTATAACACATTAACACGGCAAAAAGAAGATTTTAATCCTATCACCAATGGCCATGTGGGTATGTATGTTTGCGGGCCAACTGTAAGTGGTGAAAGTCACCTGGGCCATGCGAGACCATTTATCACTTTTGATATTGTAAATCGTTACCTGATGCACCTTGGCTATAAAGTGCGTTATGTAAGAAATATTACGGATGCCGGCCATTTTGAAGAAGAAGGCCGCGAAGCGGAAGATAAGATCAGTAAAAAAGCATTGCTGGAAAGACTAGAACCAATGGAACTGGTGCAGAAATACACCAACCTCTACCATTGGGCTATGCAGCAGTTTAACAACCTGCCACCAAGTATTGAACCAACGGCAACCGGCCATATTGTGGAACAAATAGGCATGATTCAAAAGATTATTGCAGATGGATATGCGTATGAAGCCAATGGCTCTGTTTATTTTGATGTAGAAAAATACAACACTGATTTTGCACCGAAAGGCCATCCTTACGGCATGCTTAGCGGAAGGATTCTGGACGATATGCTGGAAACCACCCGTGACCTGGATAACCAGGAGGAAAAAAGGAACAAGGCCGATTTTGCGCTTTGGAAAAATGCACCACCCGAACATATTATGCGTTGGCAAAGTCCGTGGGGGGAAGGTTTTCCCGGCTGGCATATTGAATGCTCTGCCATGAGTACAAAATACCTGGGAGATCAGTTTGATATACATGGCGGAGGCATGGATCTTCAATTTCCGCACCACGAATGTGAGATTGCCCAGAGCACGGTTTGCAATCATAAAACGCCTGCCCGCTACTGGCTGCATAATAATATGATCACCATCAACGGCCGCAAGATGGGCAAGAGCTACAATAATGTAATTAAATTGAGTGAACTGTTTTCCGGAACACACCCTGCGCTGGAACAGGCCTATCATCCTATGGTCATTCGCTTTTTTATATTACAAACGCATTATCGTTCAACGCTTGATTTTAGCAATGAAGCGTTAAAGGCTTCGGAAAAAGGGCTTAAAAGATTAATGGAAGCCTACGAAAACCTGGGCCGTTTACAGGTGAGTGATTTTGGAACCGCTGCATCAGATGCGGCGCTTGATGAAAAATGCCGGAAGCTGGCAGATGAGTTTGATGAATTTATGGATGATGATTTCAACACCGCCAAAGTATTGGCGAATATGTTTGAACTGGTGCCTGTAATCAATGGTATTAAAGACAAACATATATCAGCAGATTCAATCAGTGCAGGTACAATTGAAAAGCTGCAGGCCACGATGAAAACATATATAGAAACAGTATTTGGCTTAACAAATGTAACGGCTGCGGATAATGGAAAACTTTCCGGCGTAATGCAATTGCTGATTGATATCCGCAAACAGGCCAAGATTAAAAAGGACTATGTTACCAGTGACAAAATCAGGAATGAGCTGGCCACTTTAGGTATTCAATTGAAAGACGAAAAAGATGGCAATATCAGCTATACGATAAATTAGCACCTGAAATTGATGAAGTTTTTTGCGGCGTAACCCGGCGGTTACGCCGTTCTTTTTGTTGCACTATTTAACAGGGCCCTTAACATGCATGTTTATAGGGTTATTATTATTCGTTTACTTTTGCGCTTTATTTAAAGTGCATGTATAAGATTGTTTACGGGTTGTTCTATTTATTTTCCCTGCTGCCCTGGCGTTTGATGTATTTTCTAAGCGATTGTATTGCATTGCTGCTGTACTACGTAATAAGATATCGTAGAGATGTTGTTATGGGTAATCTTGCTATTGCATTTCCTGAAAAAACGGAGAAAGAAAGAATCGCCATTGCCAAAAAATTTTATCGCCAGTTTACAGATAATTTTATAGAAGTGATCAAGTTCATTTCTATTTCAGAGAAAGAATTAAACAGGCGTTTCACCGGAGATTATAAGGTGGTAAATGAATTGTATGATTCCGGGAAGAATATTCAGATATTATTAGGGCATTTTTTTAATTGGGAGTTTGGAAACCTTGCTTACTCAAAGAACGTTATTTATCCATTCGTGATAGTATACATGCCTATCGAAAACAAAATTTTTAACCGGATCTTTTACAATATGCGTAAGCGTTTTGGTTCGCTGCTGGTTGCTGCCACCGCTTTTAGAAAAGAGTTTCAGCTTTATTCAAAAGATCGGTTTTGTTTGGTGCTTGTGGGTGATCAAAATCCCGGAGGCCCGGATGCTGGTTACTGGACTCCCTTTTTTGGTAAGATGACTCCCTTTGTAAAAGGGCCTGAAAAAGGAGCCAGGCTTAATAACACCGCTGTGCTGATGTGTAATATATATCCTGTAAAAAGAGGCTTTTATAAAAGCGAAATGACGGTACTTACCACTGAACCACGCACGTTGCCTGATGGTGAAGTTACCAAAGGAATGGTCGCCTTTGTAGAAGAGGCCATACGTAAAAATCCCGCCAACTATTTGTGGAGTCACAAACGGTGGAAACACCAGTTTGATGCAGAGAAATATAAACACCTCGTTATATAAGAACAGGTATTAGTGCGCATGTATTAAAAACATCGCAGGCCGTTTGTGAATGTCTGGTGCTTGCAATTTCTTCCATTCACTTACGCTTTTGGTTTTAATGTATTCAGCAGAAGCAGTAATGTCTGCTGCTATACAAAAACGTGTTTCATTCTTGCAGGTTTCCAGCACATCTCTAATTAACTGATTATTGCGATATGGCGTTTCAATAAAAATTTGCGTACAGTTTCTTTTATGCGAATCCGCTTCCAGTTCTTTTAATGCTTTTTTACGTTGAACCGCATCAATGGGTAAATAGCCAACAAACTGGAAACATTGCCCGTTCATACCGCTGGCCATCAGGGAAAGTAATATCGCACTTGGCCCCACGAGCGGGTGTATAACAGCATTAAGTTGCTGTGCAGCATCAATTAATACCTGGCCGGGATCTGCCACGCCGGGGCAGCCTGCTTCACTAATGATGCCTATATCTTTCCCTTCTTTCAAGTGAACGGTAAATTGTGCTTTCACATCGTCTTCCGCTTTGTGAATTGCATACCAGGTATAGTCATCAATTACCATTTCCCGCCACAATTTCTTTAGAAACCGCCTTGCCGTTTTTTCATTCTCTACAAAAAACACAGAACATTGTTTTACTGCATTCAGCAAATACGCCGGCAGGCTTTGCAAGGCCTGTTCATCCTCACTTAAAACGGTTGGTATTAAGAAAACTTTCCCGGTCATTAATCACTGGAGTTTTTAGTTCAAAGTTTAAGTAGTTCAATATTCAGAGTTGTAATCATTGAGACTTCCATTAATACATCATCTTATTATCCCATTCGCCCATTCATTTCCACATTTCCCACATTCATTACATTTCCACATTTTCCCTCATCTCCCGCATACTCAACGTAGCCGCTATCACTGCATAGGCAGGCGCAAATACCCAACCAACGATTGGTACAAGATGCATTAAATAAAAAATGGCACCGTTGCCAATTGCAAGGCCTTTATGCTTGTTGATAAAAAAGATGCTTTCCTGTGCACTCATCCTGCGTCTTTCACAACTGTAATCCAGCATGGAAAAGCCGTAGTAGTAACATTCCACAAACATGGCCAGTACCGGCGTAATCCATCCTACCAATGGAATAAAAGAAAGAAGTACGATAGATAGTGTATAAATGATTTGCCAGGTAGCATTTCGTAGGGCAATCCTGATCCCCCTGAAAATATCTTTCGCCAGTTGTTTAAAGCTAAAAGGAAAATCTTTGCCTGCCAGTATAGATTCTGTTTTTTCACTCAGGTAAGCAAAAACCGGTGATCCGGCAACCAGCCACAGGTATTTAAAAAGCGAGAAATAGAAAAGCATCAATACAAGCCACAAGATCAGGCCAGAAAAAGCAAAAAGAAAACTTAGAAAACCATTCTGCATTTTCTCCAGCCAGGTATTTAAATGCGATATCCGCATAATCCATTCAATCGCATAATTGGCGCTTTTACCAAAAAAATACATGCTTATAAAAAAAAGCAGGGCATAGATAATACCAGGGATGATGATCCACTTCCAGAATTTATGCTCACGTATAAACTGGTGAGCCTTGATGTAGGATTGTACAACAATAACAATCTCTTTCAGCACGAAAATTTATTTTAGCGGTTAAATATAGGTGAATTGAAAGGTTTGGCGCAAGATGATACAAATAAGATGATGGCCGGATGGCAAATGTTGAACCAGTCTTTTTATACACGTTCGTCTGTGGTAACCATTGCCAGGGAACTGTTGGGGAAATTACTGGTGACCACTTTTGATGGAATGCTAACGGCTGGTCGTATTGTGGAAACAGAAGCTTATAACGGCGTTGCAGATAAGGCATCTCATGCCTGGAATGGCCGTCGCACCAATCGCACAGAGATTATGTATGCGATGGGCGGCACTTCCTATGTATATCTTTGCTATGGTATTCATCATCTCTTTAATATTGTTACCAACGTACAGGATAGTCCGCATGCCGTTTTAATAAGAGGAGTAGAACCAATAACGGGAGTTGATGTGATGCTGAAAAGGGTAGGGAAACAAAAAGCTGATTTCACGCTTACCCGCGGGCCGGGGAATGTTTCAAAAGCATTGGGCATTTATACGCATCACACCGGCATTGATCTGCAGAAGGGAGAAATTTTTGTAGTTGATGATGGATACCGTTTAAAGAAGGCCCAGATAATGGCCACACCAAGGATTGGCGTGGATTATGCCGGCGAAGATGCCCAGCTTCCTTACCGCTTTATTATTAAAGACAATCCTTATGTGAGCGGAAAAAAGCCGCAGAACGCAAATAAATCTGGAAAATAGTGGCTTTTTTCTCAAAAAACTTTTTAAAAGTCTTGTATTATATCCTGCATACTCCTACCTTTGCGCTCCCAATTCAAATTTTTGGGTTAGGCTATGTCTCAGAGAATCAGAATCAAATTACAATCTTACGATCACAATCTGGTAGATAAATCTGCCGAGAAAATTGTGAAAACAGTGCGCAGCACAGGTGCAGTAGTAACAGGGCCCATTCCTTTGCCTACACGCAAGAAAATTTTCACTGTTCTGCGTTCTCCACACGTGAATAAAAAGAGTCGTGAACAGTTCCAGCTTTGTACGCATAAGCGTTTGTTGGATATCTATACTACTTCTTCCAGAACAGTTGATGCGTTAAGTAAACTTGACCTTCCTTCTGGTGTAGAAGTTGAAATTAAAGCCTGATGATTTGCCTGCAGTGTAAGCTAACGGCAACAGGAAAACAACAGTTCTTACAAATAATCATCTCTCAAAATCCTGCAAAGGAAGAAAAGAGCTCTGAGCAACTTATAAAGTTCTTGTCCTTTTAAAAAGTGATAAGGGCGATTAAATATAAACAAGCCCCTCGAGGTTTGTTTACTGCCGGTACTTCTCCTTGTTCATCCCGTTAAGGGGCAACAAAACAAAAGAAAAGGTCGGTGGCAAACAGGGATTGAATCCTTCGACTCCGCACCGGACTGTGAGCGGCAAACGAAGAGATGTCCCAACAACCTCTGCGGGCACAAACCGCAAATTAGATGAAAGGTATTATTGGTAAAAAAATTGGGATGACCAGCATCTTCAGTCCCGATGGCAAGCAAACCGCTTGTACCATCATTGAAGCTGGTCCCTGCGTTGTAACACAGGTTAAGACAAAAGACTCAGATGGTTACACAGCGCTTCAGTTAGCATTCGGCGAAAAGACCGAAAAACATTCAATCAAAGCTGAAATCAATCACTTCCAGAAAGCATCCACTGCTCCTAAAAGCTTTGTAAAAGAATTCCGCGATTATTCTCTTGATAAAAATATTGGCGAAACAGTTACTGTTGACATTTTTGCCGAAGGCGAAAAAGTTGATGTTGTAGGTACTACAAAAGGTAAAGGTTTCCAGGGTGTTGTAAAACGCCACGGTTTCCATGGTGTGGGCGAACAGTCTCACGGCCAGCATGACCGTCAAAGGGCTCCGGGTTCTATCGGTGGATCTTCTTATCCTTCACGCGTATTCAAAGGAATGAGAATGGCGGGTCGTATGGGTAATGACCGTGTGAAAGTGAAAGGCCTGAAAGTAGTTAAGATATTCGCTGATAAAAATTATATCCTGGTTAACGGCTCCATCCCGGGCCATAACGGTTCTATCGTTTTAATCCAGAAGTAAACTTTAATCTTATTTGAAATGCAAGTAGAAGTTTTAAATATAAAAGGAGAAAAAACCGGCAGAACAGTTGAGCTTCCGGAAGATGTATTCGGTGTTGAGCCAAATGACCATGTGATTTATCTTGCTGTTAAGCAGTATCTCGCAGCACAACACCAGGGTACACACAAAGTGAAAACCCGTGCAGAAGTAAAAGGTGCAAGCCGCAAACTTCACCGTCAAAAAGGTACCGGTGGTTCACGTAAAGGTAATATCCGTAACCCTTTATATAAGGGTGGTGGTACCATCTTTGGACCTAAGCCGCATGGTTACGATATTAAACTGAACAAGAAAGTAAAAGACCTGGCTAAAGTAAGTGCACTAAGCCATAAAGCAAAAGATAACGCGATTGTTGTATTGGAAGACCTTAACCTGGAAACTCCAAAAACAAAAACGTTTGTTGAAGTGCTGAAAAGCATCAATGTAGCTGGTAAAAAAGCGTTGGTTATTTTACCTGATTACAATGATAACCTGTATCTCAGCCTTCGCAACCTTACTTCAGTTGAAAGCACTTTACTTACAGACATCAACACTTACGATATCGTAAATGCAGATGTGGTAATATTAACTGAAAATGCTGCCAAAGTTTTTACTGAAGAGGAAGAAACTGTAGCAGAAGCATAAATGAAAATCGCTCAATACTTGAATCATTGAGCCATTGAGAAATTTTCAAAAGAAAAGATTTTATGAATCGTCCATTTGAAAATTTTCTTTAGAAACTGAAAAATGAAAATTTTCGAATGGTAAGATCCATCCGACAATTATAAAAAATTAAATTTTTTCCGGATGAAACTAAGTGAAGTTTTAGTAAAACCAATCCTTACAGAAAAAGCAAACAACCAGCAGGAAAAGCTGAGAAGATATGCTTTTAAAGTAGCACGTAAAGCTAACAAGCTGGAAATTAAAAAGGCGATTGAAGAGTTTTACGGTGTATCTGTAGTGAACGTGAATACAGTGGTTGTACCAGGAAAAAATAAAACCCGTTATACAAAAGCTGGTTTTATCCAGGGACAGAAGTCTTCTTATAAAAAAGCACTGGTAACAGTTGCTGAAGGCGAAACCATTGACCTGTACGCAAACATTTAATCTATAGCAGCGAAGCTGAGAAGTTCGCATAAATAAACAAAAATGGCATTAAGAAAATTCAAACCGGTAACAGCAGGTACACGTTGGAGAATCGGCAATGCATATGCTGAGATCACCACAGACACTCCTGAGAAGAGCCTGTTAGAAGCAAAGCATAGCACTGGCGGACGTAACGTTCAGGGACGTCGTGCAATGCGTTACATGGGTGGTGGTCATAAAAAGCACTACCGTATTGTAGATTTCAAACGTAACAAGAAAAATATAGAAGCAACTGTTGTTTCTGTTGAATACGATCCAAACCGTACTGCATTTATTTCTCTTTTGGAATATGTAGATGGTGAAAAAAGGTACATCCTTGCACCACAGGGCATCCAGGTTGGCCAGAAGATAATTTCCGGCGATGCGGTAGCTCCTGAAATTGGTAATGCACTTCAGTTAAAGAACATGCCTTTGGGTACTAACGTTCATAACATTGAGTTGCAACCTAACCAGGGTGGTAAAATGGTAAGAAGCGCTGGTGCTTCTGCACAGCTTACCAACAAGGAAGAAAAATACGGTGTATTGAAAATGCCTTCCGGTGAGTTGAGAAAAGTATTGATCAACTGCTACGCAACGGTAGGTGTTGTTTCAAATAGTGATCACAACCTGGAAACTGCCGGTAAAGCTGGTAGAAACAGGTGGAAAGGTATCCGTCCCCGTAACCGTGGTGTTGCCATGAACCCTGTAGATCACCCGATGGGTGGTGGTGAAGGTAGGGCTTCAGGCGGTCACCCAAGAAGCCGTACAGGTAAATACGCTAAAGGCGAAATTACACGTACAAGAGGCAAGGGTTCAGATAAGCTGATCATCCAACGCAGAAACGGTAAGAAATTAAGTAAATAACAAACGTTGTTAAAATGGTTCCGCATAACAACGGAACAAATAAACAAGAACATATACTATGGCTCGTTCAATTAAAAAAGGTCCTTACGTAGACTTTAAACTGGAAGAAAAAGTATTGGGAATTAACGAAGGCAAAGCAAAGAAATCTGTGATTAAAACATGGAGCCGCCGTTCTACCATTACTCCTGATTTTGTAGGCCACACTTTTGCAGTGCATAATGGCAACAAATTCATCCCTGTTTATGTAACAGAATTTATGGTAGGTCACAAATTAGGTGAATTCGCTCCTACCAGGAACTTTAAAGGACACGCAGGTACTAAGAAATAGTTCAATGTTAAGGGTTCTGTTGTTCAAAGGTGATAAACCTTGAACGTTGAACCTTGAACAACAAAACAAATAAAAAAATGGAAGCAGTAGCAAAACTGAATAATTATCCAACAGGCCCGCGCAAGATGCGTTTGTTGGCAGATGTTATCCGCGGGATGCAGGTGGAAAAGGCGCTCGCTATCTTAGAGTTCCATCCGCAACATAACGCTGTACCGCTGGGTAAATTGCTGAAAAGCGCTATCAGCAACTGGGAACAAAAGAACGGTGGCAGTGCTGCTGATTCAAACCTGGTAGTAAAGACTGTTTTTGTTGATGGGGGCCGTGTTTTAAAACGTATGCGTCCTGCACCGCAGGGCCGTGGTTACAGGGTTCGCAAACGCAGCAATCACGTAACAATCATTGTAGATACACAAAATAATTAATAAAACCTATTAATCCACAATATGGGTCAGAAAGCAAATCCTATAGGTAACAGGTTAGGTATCATCCGCGGATGGGAGAGTAACTGGTATGGCAGCAAAAAAGACTATGCTGGCAAACTTATCGAGGATAACAAAATAAGAACTTACCTGAATGCACGTATTAACAAGGGTGGTATATCCAAAATTGTTATTGAGCGTACACTGGGTAAGTTAATCGTAACCATCCATACATCCAAGCCTGGTATCATCATAGGTAAAGGTGGTGGTGAAGTTGACAGGATTAAGGAAGAATTGAAAAAGCTTACAGGTAAAGACGATGTTCAGATCAACATCCTGGAAATCCGTCGTCCTGAGCTGGATGCCAACATTGTTGGTGATACCATCGCAAGACAAATTGAAAACCGTATCAGCTATAAACGTGCAATAAAGATGGCTATTGCTTCTGCATTGCGCATGGGTGCTGAAGGTATCAAAATAAAAGCAAGCGGCCGTTTGGGTGGTGCTGAAATTGCCCGTAGCGAAGAGATCAAACAAGGCCGTGTTCCTTTGCATACTTTCCGTATGGATATCGATTATGCTTCTGTTTTTGCTTTAACAGTATATGGTAAAATTGGTATCAAAGTATGGATTTGTAAAGGTGAAGTTTTAGGCAAACGTGAACTGAACCCGAACTTTACCGGCGGTAAGAGTGACGTAAGCGACCGCAGAGACAGAAGAGATGGTGAGAGAGATGGTGGTGGCCGTCCTGACAGAAGAGATGACCGCAGAGGCGGTGGCGGCGGTGGTGATCGCAGAGGTGGCGGCGGTGGAGACCGTAGAGACAGGAGACACTAAAAGCAGTACCCGGTTCCCGGTTTCCGGTTTCCGGTTGGATGATAAAATAACTTGACCTACTGGTAGCAGGTAACTGGTAACCGGTAACTCAAAAACAAAAAAAATGTTACAGCCAAAAAGATCAAAACACAGGAAAGCACAAAAGGGCCGCATTAGGGCAGTAGCTAAAAGAGGTACCAGCATTGCATTTGGCTCTTTTGCACTGAAAGCTGTGGAACCTATCTGGTTAAATAACCGCCAGATTGAAGCAGCCCGCCAGGCAATGACCCGTGCCATGAAGCGTGAAGGTAATGTTTGGATTCGCATATTTCCTGATAAGCCAATTACCCGCAAGCCTTTGGAAGTGAGGATGGGTAAAGGTAAAGGTAACCCTGAATTCTGGGCTGCTGTAGTAGAACCAGGACGCATCATTTTTGAATGCGATGGTGTTACACAACAGGTTGCGGAAGAAGCAATGTTACTTGCCGCACAGAAGTTACCAATCAAAACAAAGTTTGTTGTAAGAAGAGACTTACAATCATAAATAATTAGCTAATGAGCTAATCGGCTAGTGCGCTAATGGAGAGATAAGAGACGATGGACACAGTTAGCAAATTAGCACATTATCAAATTGGCACATTCAACGAATTACTATGGCAAAGAAATCAGATTTTACCAAAAGCCTGAAAGACCTGAACGAAGCAGATCTTACGGCTCGCATCCAGGAAGATAAGCTCCGTTTAAAGAAGCTTGAGTTTGCACATGCAATCTCTCCGTTGGAAAATCCTGTAAGCATCCGCAACCTCCGAAAAGATGTTGCCCGTTTACAAACTGAATTAAGAAAAAGACAATTACAGGCAGTTAGCTAATTAGCCAATGTGCTAATCAGCTAATGCAGGAGTTCTTAGTTATTATATCAGCACATTATCAAATTAGCACATTAGCTAATTAATTAAATCAATTATAATGTCCGAAAGAAATTTGCGTAAAACAAGGATAGGTGTTGTAAGCAGCAACAAAATGGAAAAGACCATTACCGTAGCTGTTGAAAGAAAGGTAAAGCACCCTATCTATGGTAAGTTCGTAAAAAAGACTACCAAATTCCACGCTCATGATGAAAAGAATGAGTGTACTATTGGTGACGTTGTTAAGATTATGGAAACCCGTCCTTTAAGCAAAACAAAACGCTGGAGACTGGTTGAAGTGGTAGAGAAAGCCAAGTAGTAAAATTAATTAAGCTGTGAGCTGCGAGCATTAAGCTGCGGGCCTCAGCCTCTGAAAAGAAATTGTATCAATAGCTCATAGCACAGCTAAGAGTTCAAAGCTTAAGCAAAATGATCCAGCAAGAAAGCAGGTTAAATGTAGCCGATAACAGTGGCGCCAAAGAGGTGCTTTGCATCAGGGTTCTGGGTAACTCTGGCCAGGACTACGCCAAGATTGGTGATAAGATTGTAGTTACCGTAAAAGATGCCATTGCAGGTGGCGGTGTTAAAAAAGGAACTGTTTCCAAAGCGGTAATTGTACGCACAACAAATAAACTACGTCGTAAAGATGGTTCTTATATCCGTTTTGATGACAATGCTGTTGTATTGCTGAACAATTCTGATGAGCCAAGGGGTACACGTATCTTCGGGCCTGTTGCAAGAGAGTTGAGGGATAAAGGATATATGAAAATTATATCCCTGGCGCCGGAAGTACTGTAAGCCTGAATCCCCGGAATAACGGGAACCTGTAGCAATTTACAAGTTGAAAATAATTTATAAATCTTAAATAGTCCCTTTGGGGATTGAGGTATGAGCAACAGATTTAAACCTAAATACAATATCAAAAAAGGCGATACCGTAGTAGTAATTGCCGGAGATGATAAAGACAGTAAAAAGCCACGTACCGTGCTTGAAGTTATCATCGAAAAAGGACGTGTGGTTGTAGAAGGTGTAAACATCATCACAAAACACACCAAGCCTTCTGCCCAGAATACAAAGGGCGGTATTGTAAAGAAGGAAGCTCCCATCCATATCAGCAATGTAATGTTGTGGGATGCGAAAGCTGGTGCGCCTGCTAAAATCAAGCGTACAAGAGAGAACGGTAAATTAGTTCGTATATCAAAAAAATCCGGGGAGGCCATTAAATAATGAGTACAGTAAAATACACTCCGAGATTAGCAGATAAGTACAGCAAAGAAGTTGTACCTGCTTTAATGAAAAAATTTTCCTACAAGAGCGTAATGCAGGCTCCCAAACTGGAAAAAATTTGTATCAACCGTGGCGTTAACGGCGCTGTATCAGATAAGAAGCTGGTAGAAGTTGCTGTTGATGAACTTTCCAACATCACTGGTCAGAAAGCGGTACCAACTGTAAGTAAGAAAGACATTTCAAACTTTAAGTTGCGTAAAGGCATGCCGATTGGTGCACGTGTAACACTTCGCGGTGAGAAAATGTATGAGTTTCTGGATCGTTTGATCTCTGTAGCGTTACCTCGTGTACGTGACTTCAAAGGTATCAGCGATAAGGCTTTTGATGGCCGTGGTAATTATACTTTAGGCGTAACCGAGCAGATCATTTTCCCAGAAATTGATATTGATAAAGTGAATAAGATCACTGGCTTGGATATCACTTTTGTAACTACTGCAGGCACTAACGAAGAAGCATACGAGTTACTGAAGGAAATCGGTTTACCGTTCAAGAATATCAAAAAAGATAATCAATAAAATTCAAAATGTCAGGGTTCCGGTTTTGGAGCTTTGAAAACTGAAATTGAACATATATGGCAAAAGAATCAGTAAAAGCCAGGCAAAGAAAGCGCGAAAGAATGGTAGCAAAATTTGCTGAAAAACGTGCCGCTTTAAAAGAGGCGGGCGATTATGCAGCATTGGATAAGTTACCGCGTAACGCTTCTCCTGTACGTTTAAAAAACCGTTGCCAGTTAACGGGACGCCCTAAAGGTTATATCAGGTATTTTGGTATGAGCAGGGTTATCTTCCGCGATATGGCACTGGATGGTAAGATTCCGGGTGTAAAGAAAGCTTCCTGGTAAGCTGTATCGGTTAGTTCCGATAAGGATCCGGCATTAATTTTCCGGGTTCATGTAAATAACATTAAGAACAGTAATTAATATAATAAACATGGTAACTGATCCTATAGCAGACTTCCTGACGAGGATTCGTAACGCACAACTTGCCGGTCACAGATTGGTGGAAATACCTGCTTCTAATCTCAAGAAGCGTATTACTGAAATCCTGTACGAACAGGGCTTCATCCTGAAATATAAATTCGAGGAAGACAGCAAGCAAGGTGTAATCAAAATTGCATTGAAGTACGACCCTACTACAAAGCTTCCGGCCATCCGCGCTCTCGAAAGAATCAGCCGTCCGGGTCTTAGGCAGTATTCAAAACCAGCAGACTTTAAAAGAGTAATTAATGGTTTAGGTGTTGCGATCCTAAGTACTTCTAAAGGAGTAATGACTGACAAGCAAGCCAAATTACAGAATGTAGGTGGTGAAGTACTTTGCCATATCTATTAATCCTGTATTAATACAAAAGATAGCGTTGTTAATACATTAAGCTGAACCTATACTAAGCTGACCGGTTAACAACCAAGTTATAATCAATAAAAACGAATTACTATGTCTCGTGTAGGTAAAGCCCCGATTAAAGTTCCTAGTGGAGTTACAATTACTGTTGGTAAAGACAACGTGGTGTCTGTAAAAGGTCCTAAGGGCGAATTAAAAGAAGCGATTGACAGGGATATTACGGTTGAAGTAGCAGATGGTGTAATTAACATTACCCGTCCTACAGACCAGATCCGTCATCGTGCATTGCATGGTTTATACCGTGCCCTGGTAGCAAACCTTGTAAAAGGTGTAACAGAAGGCTATAAAAAAGATCTTGAACTGGTGGGTGTGGGTTATAAAGCCTCTAACCAGGGTAATGTACTTGATCTTTCTTTAGGTTATTCTCACAATATCATATTTGAGATACCTAAAGAATTAAAAGTGGCTACTGCTACTGAAAAAGGTCAGAACCCGAAGATCTTCCTGGAAGGTATCGATAAGCAATTACTTGGCCAGGTAGCTGCAAAACTTCGCAGCTTACGTAAACCTGAACCATACAAAGGAAAAGGTGTTAAATACGTGGGCGAAGTTATCCGTCGTAAGGCTGGTAAGGCTGCTGGTAAATAATCGTCAGTAAAGTCAGGAGGTCAACAAAGTCAGAAAGCTGGGAAGGAAAGTGAAGCGAGGATAAGTAAACTTAAACGACTTTAAAGACCAATGACTAAATGACTTTTCAATAATCTGGATCATACATCTTCCGGCAGCATCGGGAGATACAAAATAAAAAAAGATGGACGCTAAAGTTATCAGAAGACAAAAAATCCGCTACAACATCCGCAGAAAAATTTCTGGTGTTGCGGCAAAGCCAAGGTTGTCTGTTTTTCGTAGCAATACAGATATCTATGTACAATTAATAGATGATGTGGATGGTAAAACACTTGCCTCTGCTTCTTCTAATGATAAAGATATCAAAGCGCAAAAAGTGAACAAGACCGAAAAGAGCAAACTGGTTGGTTCTGCCATTGCACGTAAAGCACAGGATTTGGGTATTACTACGGTAGTATTCGACCGTGGTGGTTACTTATACCACGGCCGTGTTAAAGCAATTGCTGACGCTGCAAGGGAAGCTGGTCTTCAATTTTAAAAAGTTCAACGGCTTTTAATTAAGCCAAAACGATAAACTACAACAAAGAGATGTCTAAAGTAAACGTAAATAAAGTAAAGCCAGGCGGCGAAATGGAACTGAAGGAAAAAGTAGTTGCCATTAACCGTGTTGTTAAAACAACCAAAGGTGGCCGTACATTCAGTTTCTCTGCTTTAGTAGTAGTAGGCAATGAAGGTGGAGTGGTTGGCCAGGGTTTAGGCAAAGCCAAAGAAGTTCAGGAAGCTATTACAAAAGGTATTGAAGATGCAAAAAAGAACCTGGTAAAGGTTCCGGTAATGCACGGTACTATTCCTCACGACCAGTTGGCTAAAGAAGGTGCTGCCAAGGTATTGATTAAACCTGCTGCACATGGTGCGGGTGTAATCGCCGGTGGTAGCATGCGTGCTGTACTGGAGAGTGCTGGTGTAACCGACGTGCTTGCAAAAAGCCTTGGTTCTGCTAACCCTCATAACGTGGTAAAAGCTACTATTAAAGCTTTAACCCTGTTGCGTGAGCCTATTGAAGTGGCTAAAAACCGCAATCTTAAATTAAGCAAAGTATTTCAAGGATAAACCTTAAGTCAGAAGACTGAAAGTCAATAAGACAGGAAAGTCAGTAAGTCAAAAAGGAAAATTCCTGAATGACCAATGACTGAAAAAACTACGTGACTGATGGCTTCAAAGACTTTTCAATGACTTTATTTTATGGCAAAGATTAAAATCACCCAGGTTAAAAGTGGCATTGACAGGCCGGAGCGCCAGAAGCTTACTTTGAAAGCACTTGGACTTAGAAAATTACACGCTTCTACTGAAGTGGAAGCTACTCCCCAGATTCTGGGTATGGTTGAAAAGGTTCATCACCTGGTTAAGGTTGAAGAATTAGCTGATTAGCCAATCCATATGCTAATGGAGTATTCTCCGGAATCGGAACATTAGCATATCATCACAACATCACATTCATTTAAAGCGAGGGGTGATTCCCCGTTGAGTAAAAAATCGATAACACATGAAACTGCACAATTTAAAACCAGCAGAAGGTTCTACACACAAAGAGAAACGTTTAGGTCGTGGTGAAGCAAGTGGTAAAGGTGGTACTTCTACCAAAGGTAACAAAGGTGGCCAGAGCCGTGCCGGTTACCAACGTAAGAATGCCCATGAAGGTGGTCAGATGCCTATCCAGCGCCGTATCCCTAAACGTGGATTTAAAAATAACAGGCGTGTTGAATATAAAGTGTTCAACCTTGGCCAGATAGAACAGCTTGCAGAGAAATATGGCTTTACAGAAATTACTCCGGAAGTTCTTTATGTAAACGGTCTTATCAGCCGCACCGACAAGGTTAAATTGTTGGGCAACGGTGAGCTGAAAGCGAAGCTAGCATTCAAGATCAACGCAGTAAGTGGAAAAGCAAAAGCTGCTGTTGAAGCTTCAGGCGGAAGTATTGAAGTTTTGCAATAAAATTTTTACGACATTTGTAGACGCATCTAACAGGTGCGTCTTTTTGGTGTCAAAGCCTATCACTCATTAACCTCAGTTTTGTGAAAAAGTTCATACAGACTTTAAAGAATATCTGGAGCATTGAAGAGCTGCGCAGTAAAATTTTGGTAACCCTGGGTTTTGTATTGATCTACAGGTTTGGCACTCACATTGTTCTGCCAGGTATAGACCCTAATAAAATCGAAGCGGTTGCATCGCAGGCCAGCAAAAACGGCTTACTTGGTCTTTTTGATACATTTGCCGGTGGCGCTTTCTCACAGGCGTCTATCCTTGCGTTAGGCATTATGCCTTACATCTCTGCCTCTATCTTTATGCAGTTGATGACCATCCTGGTTCCGCAATTACAGAAAGTACAAAAAGAAGGAGATAGCGGCCGTAAGAAAATCAACCAGTGGACACGTTATCTTACAGTAATTGTTACCTTATTCCAAGCCGGTGCTTATGTAGCTTATCTGCAAAGCCCTGGTTATAAAGAAGCACTGATCCCTGCGTACAGCAGTTATTTCTTTGTATCTACCATCATCATTCTTACCGCAGGTACTTTGTTTGTAATGTGGTTGGGTGAAAAAATACAGGACAAGGGATTAGGTAACGGTACTTCTATTATCATCATGGTGGGTATCCTTGCCCGTTTTCCAAAATCAATCATCCAGGAATTTGCGGCCAAGCAAGCGAAAAGCGGCGGTGGTTTGTTATTGTTCCTGATTGAAATTGCTGTACTTATTGCGATCATCATGGGCCTTATTATCCTGGTACAGGGTGTACGCAAGATACCTGTGAACTACGCAAAACAGATTATAGGCAACAGGCAGTTTGGTGGTGCAAGACAATTCCTTCCTTTGAAAGTGAACAGTGCTGGTGTTATGCCGATCATCTTTGCCCAGGCAATCATGTTCCTGCCAACACTGGTTTCTTTTACCAACATCGATTCTGCAAAAGGTATTACGAAGATATTCTCTGATCATAGTAACGCATGGTATATGGTGATTTACGCTGTAATGGTGATCGCCTTTACCTTCCTCTATACTGCTTTGATCTTTAATCCAAAGCAAATGAGCGAAGACCTGAAACGTAACAACGGATTTATTCCCGGTGTTAAACCTGGTCAGCCTACAGCAGATTATATCGGTGCAATTATGGATAAGATCACCTTGCCAGGTGCGGTTTTACTTGCATTGGTTGGTATCTTACCAGGCTTTGCACAACGCTTAGGGGTTACCCAAGGCTTTAGCACTTTCTTTGGTGGTACATCTTTGTTGATCATGGTAGGTGTTATTTTGGATACCTTACAACAAATTGAAACACACCTCTTAATGCGCCAGTATGATGGCCTGATGAAAGGTGGCCGTGTACAGGGCAGACAGACTGTTACACCGGCAAGCTTATAAGAGATTGACTTGTCATCTCTTTTTGTAAATAGAAAATAGCAATCAAAATATTCAACCTGTCAGGCTATACCTGGCAGGTTTTTATTTTAAAAGGTTCTTTAATTAGTAATGAGCAGGAGAATAAACGGTATGATCATCTATAAAACAGAAGCGGAAATAGCCATTATGCGTCAAAACGCATCAATGGTAAGCCAAATACTGGCTGAAGTGGCGAAAGTGCTGAAACCAGGAATGACGACACTGCAAATTGACAGGCTTTGCAAGACCATCATCCTAGATAATAAAGGCATCCCCACCTTTTTTAATTACAGGGGATATCCATTCAATATTTGTGCTTCGGTAAATGATGTGGTGGTGCATGGTTTCCCCAATAACCATGAATTAAAAGACGGAGATCTTGTTTCTATTGATCTTGGTATAACAAGAAACGGTTATGTGGGTGAGCATGCTTATACCTTTATTTTAGGTGAGGTTGAAGATGAGATATTGCAACTAGTGAAAGTGACCAAAGAATCATTGTATAAAGGAATAGAGAAGGCTGTTGTTAACAACCGCGTTGGTGATATTGCTTTTGCTATACAGGAGTATACAGAGAAAAAATATGGCTACGGCGTGGTGCGTGAACTGGTAGGTCATGGGCTTGGAAGAAGTATGCACGAAGATCCGCAGGTGCCTAACTTTGGAAAACGTGGTTCAGGGCCTAAACTGAAAGAAAATGCTGTATTGGCAATAGAACCAATGATTAATTTGGGAAGTAAAGATGTATACACTGAAGATGATGGCTGGACTGTAAGAACCCGTGATGGAAAACCGTCTGTTCACTTTGAACACAATGTTTGCATTAAGAGAAACAAGGCGCTGATATTATCTGATTACAGCATTATTGAAGCGGCCGAAAAAACAAACAGCAACCTCAATACAACCTATCAGTCAGCAAACGTAGAACGTGCTGTAGCCGTTTAAACATTGCTGGGATTTACCTCATAAACAAGCCTTTTCACAGTATTTTAATGGGAAAGGGCTTTTTCATTTTTGGTATTTATTCATTAAAAAGCAGATATTTACAGAATACAGTTATTATGTATTGGACATGATACCTGCTTTTTACCAGTTCACTAAAAATCAACGAGTATTCTAATGCCCAAATTCGATAGTTTTCGGTGGTCTCATGACGCCGAACCACATAAGCAGCGCACCAAGGAAATCATTAAAAAGCATCCTGAAATCAGGTCGCTGATTGGTAGAAATCCATATACCATCCTGGTTATATTGTTATGTGTGGGTGTTCAGCTTGTGCTTGCTTATATCCTGAGAGATCAGAGCTGGTGGTGGATACTCGCAGCATCTTATTTTATAGGAGCTTTTTCATGTCATACACTGTTTGTATGTATTCATGAATGTGCGCACAATCTCCTGTTTAAGAAGCGTTATCTCAATACAATTTCAGGTATCATCGCCAACCTTCCTTTACTATTACCAAGTTCAGTTTCATTCCAGAAATATCATCTCAAACACCACTCTTACCAGGGAGTTGAGGAGCTGGATGCCGATATGCCTTATCGTTGGGAAGCCCGATTAATCAACAACCGTTTTTTTGGTAAAGCAATATGGTTGCTTTTCTATCCGATTTTCCAGGTATTACGCCCTGTTCGTTTAAAGGAGATTAACCTTTTTGATAAATGGACATTGGTCAACTGGATTGTTCAGTTCACATTTACAGGCCTGGTTATTTATTTTCTCGGATGGAAATCTTTCGCGTTTCTCATGGCAAGCTTCTTCTTTTCGGTAGGGCTTCATCCATTAGGCGCCAGGTGGGTACAGGAACATTTTCTTACACATGGCGACCAGGAAACAAAGAGTTATTATGGTGTACTTAATACTGTAAACCTCAATGTAGGATATCATAATGAACATCATGATTTTCCCTCCGTTCCATGGCAGAACCTTCCAAAAATCAAGAAATTCGCGGGCAGCTATTACGATTCGCTTGGCTCGCATAAATCATACACCATCCTGTTGTTGCAATTTTTATTCAACAGGGAATTGTCTGTTTTTTCACGTATGGCAAGAAGCAATCGTGGTAAAAATAAGACAACTGATGCTGCTGCAACGGTGAGCGATAAGCAGGGCGTAGCATCTGTATAAACAAGAAAAATCACTAAATAAAAGGTGCCGTTTCATATAAGGTGAAAGGCACCTTTTATATTTATATTATGGCAGAAAAACTGGTTGTAGTAGGAGGGGGCGCGGCAGGCTTTTTTTGTGCAGTGAATGCTGCCCGCATGAATCCCGGTTTGCAGGTAACCCTGCTGGAGAAAAGCAGTAAGCTTTTGGCAAAAGTGAAAGTTAGTGGCGGAGGCCGGTGTAACGTTACCCATCAATGTTTTGAAATACCCGAACTGGTAAAACGCTACCCGCGTGGACAGCATTTTTTGAAAAAAGCCTTCCATTGGTTTTACACAAAAGATACCATTGAGTGGTTTGGAGAAAGGAATGTGCAACTGAAAACAGAACCTGATGGCAGAATGTTTCCGGTGACTGATAGTTCGCAAACCATTATTGATTGTTTGCTAAAAGAGGCGAACAGGTATAAAGTGGAAATATTAATGAACGCCTCAGTTGAAAAGCTGGAAAAAATAGAGAGTGGCTGGAAGATTCATTTGGCTGATCAAAGAATATTAGATACCAGCTTCTTGTGTGTAGCCTGCGGAGGCTATCCTAAAGCTGCACAATTTGAATGGCTTACGGCTTTAGGCCATTCGATTGAAACCCCGCTTCCGTCCCTCTTTACTTTTAATATGCCTGGTAATTCTATTACTCAGCTAATGGGGGTAAGCGTGGAAAAAGCAACCGTGAAAATTGCGGGCACCAAACTTACCGAAACCGCGCCCTTGCTTATTACCCATTGGGGTATGAGCGGGCCGGCCATCTTACGATTGTCTGCCTGGGGTGCAAGGCAACTGGCTGATATAAACTACCAGTTTACTGCAATAGTCAACTGGCTACCGGAGTTTAATGAGAACAGTTTGCGGGATGCATGGAGCTCCCTGCGAATACAGCATGCATCACAAAAAATAGGGAACAAAAATCCTTTCGGATTGCCCAACCGGCTTTGGTTATACCTTCTTGAACAAAGCGGTATTAAAGATGAAACGCGATGGACAGATCTTTCATCACAATTTCAAAATAAGCTGATTAAAAACCTGACGGTCCAGGAATTTAAAGTAAGCGGCAAAACAACTTTTAAGGAAGAATTTGTAACCTGCGGCGGAATCAGGTTAAGTGAAATTGATGCAAATACGATGCAGAGTAAACTTCAGCCTAACTTATTTTTTTCCGGTGAAATAATGGATGTAGATGGGATTACGGGCGGATTTAATTTTCAACACGCCTGGACAAGCGGGTGGATTGCGGCAAAGTGTATAGCAGAGGGAAGCAAAAGATAAGTTTATTAACTACTTAATATTCAATAACCAACACTCAATATTCACCAGGAAAGGCATATACCTGAACATTACATATTGAATGTTGATTATCGAATTTCTCAGTCACATCATCTTCTTCATTTTAAGATTCCTTGTTCCCCCTACTCAATATTTACTACCCCATTTCAGGATATAAAGGGAACTGCTCCATAAATTCATTTACCTGCTTTCTAACAGTGGTAATCAGGTTTGCATCTTCAGGGTTCATCAACACATTGTCAATTGCATTCACCACAAATTGCATATGTTCTTCCTTCATACCGCGGGTGGTAATGGCAGGAACTCCTACACGAACACCACTGGTAACAAAAGCACTTTTATCATCAAAAGGCACCATGTTTTTATTAGCGGTTATATCAGCCTGTACCAATACCTGTTCTGCTTTTTTACCGCTGATATTTTTATTGCGAAGGTCAATCAGCAACAAGTGATTATCTGTTCCGTTACTAATGATGTTATATTCTTTCTCCACAAATGCTTTTGCCATAGCCTGCGCATTTTTCTGCATTTGCTGCGCGTATACAGTAAACTCATCGCTTAAAATTTCACCAAAAGCAATTGCCTTTGCAGCGATCACGTGTTCAAGCGGTCCGCCCTGTACACCGGGAAATACAGCAAGGTCGAGCAGGCTGCTCATCATTCTGATGTTTCCTTTGGGATCTTTATGCCCCCATGGATTTTCAAAATCCTTGCGTATCATAATAATACCGCCTCTTGGTCCGCGAAGCGTTTTATGCGTAGTAGAGGTTACAATCTGGCAGTGATCAAAAGGATCATTCAATAAACCTTTCGCAATCAGGCCTGCAGGATGCGCAATATCCGCCATTACAAGTGCGCCCACTTCATCAGCCACTTTGCGGATGCGTGCATAATCCCAGTCGCGGCTGTAAGCACTGGCGCCGCAAATGATCAGTTTGGGTTTTACCTCTCTTGCCTTTGCTTCCAGCATGGCATAATCAACACGACCGGTTTCTTTTTCAACACCATAAAAATGAGGGGTGTATAATTTACCGCTGTAATTTACTGCTGAACCATGCGTAAGGTGGCCACCCATGCTTAAGTCAAGTCCTAGTATGTTGTCACCGGGTTGCAGGCAAGCCAGTGCAACGGCTGCATTTGCCTGTGCTCCGCTGTGCGGCTGAACGTTGGCGTATTCCAGTTTAAAGATCTGTTTCAGCCGGTCAATGGCAAGCTGCTCTGTTTGGTCTACGATCTCGCATCCGCCATAATAACGCCTGCCGGGATAGCCCTCAGCATACTTGTTCGTCATTACGTTACCCATGGCCTGCATTACCTGAAGGCTGGTAAAGTTTTCTGAAGCGATCAGCTCAATACCATGACGCTGACGTTCCAGTTCCTTGCGGATGATATCAAAAACCAAAGTGTCTCTTTGCATCGTTATTGAAATTTGCCGCAAAAATAGTCGTTCAGCAGTTATTTGAGGTAATGATTTATTCAGATAAGACCTTCAATGTTGAGTAAACGGTTGATAAAACACATGTTTGCAGGTAAATATTTCACCCTTTGCTTTGTATAACTATCTTAGCAGCATAAAGCACGTTACCTTCTGCCTGATGATCAAAACCAAATCCTATCATAAAAAACATCGGTATGCAACCAGGAAAAACCCGGCGGAAGCGTTTGGCGTATTCCTGCTGTTTTTTATCACATTATTTACAGGCTGTAATAACCGCGCAGAAGTAACAGAGCACCGTGACTATTTTGATCCTATATACGCCCGGGTTGATTCGTTGAAATCCAGGGAAGAACAAAAAGCATTCTCTATACTGGATTCTGCCTACCGTGCTTTTCCCAATCCTGGCGTTACGGACTTAACAAGGAAATATGATTTAAAACGGCTTTTTTATTTACAGGTAAAACCGGATAATCAAAAAGCACTGCGATATACTGACAGCATGTTGCTGGTATTGCAGGAACACCTGGATAATCCTAAATCATCCGATTTTTACTCCTCTATCTTATTCGCCAAGGGCGATATTTATTTCTCACTCAAAGATTATGAACGTGGCTTTGAATACTATGCACGGGCACGACAGTTTGTAAATGATACGTTGCACAAGGCCAAAGTATACGGCTATGATGAACGTCTTGCAAGGGTGCTATATAGCCAGGGAAGGTACCGGCTTGCCGCGAAATATTTTTCAAATGCAGCCGGGGAGGCACAGAAAATGCTTACCAACCAGGTGGAACGATTTTCCATTGTACAAGAGCAGATCACGAATACAGGCCTTGCTTATAATGGTGCAGAAATGCTGGATAGCGCTGCTTATTTTTACGACTCTGCCTACCGGTATATTCATCAATATAAAGATGCCTATCGCATAGATACCGAACTTGTTCAGCGGCAACTCGCTGTAATAAAGACAGACAAGGCCAGAGTACTTGCAAAAAAGGGAGACATTCGTACCGCCGAACAGCTTTTTAAAGAAAGTATACAGGTTACTGCTCAACGGGATCCAGGTTTTACGCAATATGCGCTGATATTACTAAGCACGCTTTATGTAGATCATAACTATCTAACGCAGGCTGACAGCTCACTTGATCAACTAAGATCATCATTACAAAAATTACCTGATGATAAAGCCTTGCAAAAGTATTACCGGCTAAAGGCTTCGCTGTTGTTTAAAATGAATCGCCCGCAGGAAGCGTATACTCATCTCGAAAAATATATTAGCCAGAAAGATTCGCTGGAAAAAAGAGAAAAGCAATTTCTTGCACAGGATGTAAGCAATAAGGTGCAGGATATGGAGCAGACCTACCGGCTGAATGCATTGCAAAAAAAGAGTGAACGCAGCAGTTTTTATTTCTTTATTGCCGTGATTGTTACCATTATGGCGCTGGTAATATTATTGCTGGTTATTTATCATTTAAGACGCTATGCGAGGTATAACCGTCAATTGCAGTTGTTGAATGAGGAAGTAAGTAAAAAGAACGAAGACCTGCAGGTGGCTTTTGCTTCGCTGGAGCAAAGTCACAACGAAAACACCCGTATTATGCGGGTAGTGGCGCATGACCTGAAGAACCCCATCAGCGCTATCCAGAACCTTACTTATAGCTTGCTGAAGCAGGAACATTCAGAGTCAATGAAAGAAATTTTATTGCTTATTAAGGATGCGTGTAATAATTCCCTTTCGCTTATTAAAGACCTGCTTAGTGCAAAGAAAAAGCTGGATGAAACTAAAACAGAGCTGGTAGATATGCGTAAACTGCTGCAATACTGTGTGGAATTATTGCAGGCAAAAGCAGATGAAAAAAATCAGCGTTTATTACTGGAAACGGAAGATGCCGTTGCAAGGCTCAACAGGCAAAAGATATGGCAGGTGATCAGTAATATTATTACCAATGCCATTAAATTCAGCCATCATAATTCAGATATCAGCATCAGGCTTCAGCATATTAAAGAGCGCGACAGTTTGTTACTTTCCGTAAAGGATCATGGAATTGGTATTCCAACAACTTTAAAGGATGATATCTTTCAGTCGGTGCCGGCAACCGGGCGAACCGGGACTTCCGGAGAAGAATCTTACGGCTTCGGATTATCTATTTCAATGAAAATCGTGCTGGAGCACCACGGCAAACTATGGTTTGAAAGCGTGCAGGACCAGGGCTCTACATTCTTTGTAGAACTGCCCTGTTAATTCTTCTTCTTTTTCTTTTTGTCATCCCTGCCGTAAAACTCTTTCAGTTTATCATTTATATAATAAACGATGTCTTCATCTGTAAGATGTTTACGTAACCATTTATAGGTGGGTGTGTACTTATACATAAAATCAAGCAGTTCATCATCTTTCAAACCGGTATATTGCTGAACAAAGGCCATGGAAAAACGATAGTTGATATATTCCTGCTTCTCATCATCATCAAAATCACCATAGGCTTCGCGTCGTTTATGTTCTTTCTTTTTAAAAAAAGCGTCAAGGTTTAAGCCGATTCCGGCACCTGAATTTGCCGGTGCAACTGCTTTCATTTTTGGGCCGGCATCTGCTACAAATCCTTTCTTCCTGCGAATACTGTCCAACTGGTATTGGTTATAACCGGTGGCCCTTACTGTAACATTGGCGAGACTATCCGGCAGGGGGCTTAGAAAAACGCGCAGGGTATCCTTGTTGTTAATATCGTAATAGAAAGTCTTTAATTTATAACCCAGGGCTGTAAAAAAGATCAGGTCAAAATCGTTCGCATTCAAAGTAAAAAAACCGTTCTCGCCAGATACCACTGTCTTGTTTCTTGTTTTATTGGAGATGCTTGCATTGGCAATGGGCCGTCTGCCCGCACTATCTAAAAGAAAACCATACAACGGCTGCTGTTGTGCATGTGCCAGTGCTGTTATCAATAAACAAAAAAAGAAAAACCAGGTACTGCGCAATAAATGAAGAAACCGTTTTGGTATATTTTTTAGCATGCAGGATAAATTACGATTTGGCAATATAGCTAGTTTATTACAGTACAATTGTTAATTTAAGGTTCAATTATTATGCCTTCTTTGGGGCGGTTTTACCAGGCAATATCATCAAGGATTGCGGATTACCAAAGATTTAGGCCCGCGTATGAACAACGCCTGAATTTTGTTAATAACTTAGCGGAAGGCAGAAATCTTTCAACCCGTGGCTGTTTGGCAAAATCATTGCTTACACATGCATAGCTTTCATTGCCGGCCACTATTGTTTAACGAAATTGATTGGGTATGTCCTTACGTTATCTTATTTCAAGAAGAAATGCATTACGCTTTTTGAGCCTGGCTACAGGTTCATTTCTGTTTGACTGGAAGGAGGTGGCCGCTATGTTCGGGATTAAGCACGATGTGTATTTTAATCCTTTACATAAACCACTGGATAAGCCGGTAACAGCCATTGTTCTTGGAGCAGGTAACAGGGGAAATGTATATGGCGGCTACTCTGTGCTGCATCCTGATGAACTGGATATTATTGGTGTTGCAGAACCCAATGCCATCAGGAATGAAAGGTTTGCTACCATACACAATATTGCAGAAGAGCACCGTTTCAATAAGTGGGAAGATGTTTTTAAAGTAAAGAAGTTTGCTGATGCAGTTATTATTTCTACGCCCGATGATATTCATACAGAACCCTGTTTGAAAGCATTGGATATGGGCTATGATATCCTGCTGGAAAAACCCATTGCCCCAACAGAAGAAGAGTGCCGCGCCATACTTACCAGGGCCAAGGAGAAGGGGAATATTATTGGCGTATGCCATGTGTTAAGATATGCGCCTTACTTCAGGCAACTTAAGGAAATGCTTAATGCAAATGCCATAGGTGATGTGGTAAGTATTCAGCATATGGAGCCGATTGAACATGTACACATGAGCCACTCCTACGTACGCGGCAACTGGCACAACAGCAAGCAAACTGCACCGATTATACTGGCCAAATCCTGTCATGATACTGATATTATCCGCTGGCTGATTAACGCGCCGTCAGAGCATGTACAGTGTTTTGGCAACCTTAAATGGTTTAACCCCAAGAATGCTCCGGAAGGAAGCACTGCACGTTGTACGGATGGTTGTGCAGTGGAAGCTGAGTGCCCTTATTCTGCATTGCAGATCTACCATCGTGATAAGAAACGGTTATATGTTTTTGATTTGCCGGAAGATAAAGATGAATGGGATGATGCAATTATCCACGGGCTGAAAACCACCAACTACGGACGTTGCGTATACAAGATGGAGAATGATCAGCCGGATCACTTAACCGTAAATATTCTTTTCAATAACGATGTAACTGCTGCATTTTCCATGGAAGCTTTTACTTCTTATGAAGGTAGGAGAACACGCATTATGGGATCGATGGGGGATATCTCAGGTGATATGGAAACCTTCACGCATACCGATTTTAAAAGTGGTAAAAAGACGATGTGGAGTCTCAAAACAGACAGTCATGGCGGCGGTGATCACCGCCTGATGAAAGACTGGGTACAGGCTGTCGGTCATCAGAATCCTGAATTATTATCTTCTTCAATTGATGTATCTGTTGAAAGTCACCTGATTGCTTTTGCCGCAGAAAGAAGCAGGTTGCACAAAACGATCGAAGACATCAAAATATAATTTTGGTATAACACCGTATAGTTGAAAAGATACCAATGGTTACTTCTTGTATTGTGGATTTTATTCCTCAATCGTATCCTGTTGAATTTTCTTTCCTGTTTTTTATAACTGATTGTTCCTTAATCTGTAAATGTTTCAGCGATTATTTATTTAATTTAACTTTCTTGCACGGGATTTGTTTTAATTGTGGTATTGCAACAATCATTATAAAAGCACCTGTTATCTTTTGAAAAAAATAGTCCGGCGTATTTTTAAAATAATTGGCTGGGTGGTACTAAGTATCGTCGCATTACTGGTACTTGTAATCATACTTATACAAATACCTGCTGTGCAGGATTTTGGCCGTAAAAAGATCGTATCCTTCCTGCGAAATAAAATTCATACAAAGGTTGAGATAAGAAAGCTTGCCATCAGCTTCCCTAAAAAAGTAGTATTGGAAGGTGTTTTTATGGAGGACCAGCAAAAAGATACCCTGCTTGCTACAAACAAACTGGAAGTTGATATTGATATGTTTAAGCTGCTGAAAAGTACAGTAGCAATAAAATACATCGGGCTGGACGGTGCTACCGCCAAAGTGAAACGCCTGCAACCTGATTCTACTTTTAACTTCGATTATATTATTAAGGCTTTTACTTCCGGCGAAACTGATACTACTACCTCCAGTGAACCCAGCTCAATGAAATTTGAATTGGGTACAGTGAGTTTAAAAAATATCCGCGCAGTATATAAGGATGATGTAACTGGCAGTGATGTTGATTTTAACCTTGGCGATTTTGAAACCAATATCAAAACCTTTGATCTGAATAAATCCATCTATGAAATTCCTTCAATAAGTATAGCTCATATACGTACCAGCGTAAGGCAATACAAACCTTTGATAGAACCTAAGCCGATGGCTCAGGTAGAAGCGGAGAGTAATGAACCGTTCAAACTTACACTTGGCTTAAAAGATATCCGGTTTCAAGACATCAGGGCCAATTATCAGAATGATGTATCTGCGCTTAAAGCGGCAATCAATATGGGAACGCTTGCAGCAGATATTAAGAATATAGACCTCGCTACTTTATTGGTTCAATTAAATAAAGTACAACTCGATAGTACTTCTATTGATGTAACACTTGGTAAATCGCAACAGGCGATAGTGGCCAAAGAAGAAGTGAAAAAAGAAACAGTGGCCCAGGCAAATAATCCATGGAAGGTTGAGCTGGCATCACTTGCGCTTAATAACAATCGTTTAGTATACAATGATAATAACGCTCCTGTTTTAAAGAAGGGGATGGATTACAGTCACCTGGACATACAGAACTTTTTATTAAATGCCGATAACTTCATCATTACACCCACTGAATATAATGGTGCGTTAAAGCAGCTTTCCTTTGATGAAAAAAGTGGCTTTCAACTAAAGCAGTTAAGTACTGAGTTTGCTTATAATGAAAAGGAAGCTTCCATTAAAAACCTGGTATTAAAAACAAATAATTCAACCATCACATCCGCACTTACGGCAAAATATCCTTCAGTGGAAGCGCTTAGCAAGAAGCCGGGTGAAGTGTTTGCAGATTTGAAAGTGGATACTTTCTTACTCGCTACAAAAGACATCCTCTTACTTGCACCGCAACTGGAACCGCAATTAAAAGGATATACTGATGCCGTTATTAAAGCGCAGCTAAAAGGCAGGGGATATATCAAAGACCTTAGGATTGATGACTTTGCATTAAGTGGTTACGGCGCTACCAACCTGCAGATGAATGGCAACATTAAAGGATTGCCAGATGGAAAAAAAGCGTGGTACGATCTAAAGCTTGTGAATTTTAATACTACGCGAAAAGATTTGCTGGCGCTGATTCCAAAGAACTCAATGCCATCTAACATCCGTATCCCGGAAAAAATAAATGCCCGTGGTTTCTTTAAGGGAACCATGAATGCATTTAATACCTTTCTTGCTGCTAATACATCCAAGGGCAGTGCAGATATCACCGCCGCAGTCAGCAATAACTATAAAACCTATAATGTAAAGGCAGCGCTGAAAAAACTAGATGTAGGATATCTTACCAAGCAGGATACATTGGTAGGGAAGATCACTTTAAACGCTACCGCTAAAGGAAATGGTCTCGATTATAAAAAGATGGTTACGGCCATTCATGCAGACCTGGTGGAAGGTGAAATTAAAGGATATACTTATCGCCATCTGCTGATGGATGCTAACCTTGATAAAGGTGCTGCTACACTCACTTCATCCATGGAAGACAGCAACTTTACCTACCATATGGATGCGCTGGCAAATCTTGCCGGTAAGTTTCCTTCCGATGTAAAAATGAACCTGCAGTTAGATACCATCAATCTCACTGCTTTGCATTTTGTACCCGATACCATGCAGTTGCAGGCGCATACAGAACTTGCTGCAGAATTTACTTCTGCAAATCCTGATTCACTGGTAGGAGCTTTAAAAATTTATGATATAAAATTCAGGCAGGATAGTCTCACCATTCGTACAGATACGGTGCTGCTGGCGGCATCCAACGAACAGGGGCTGCAGGCAATATCATTACAATCAGAAGTGGCAAATCTTGATTGGAAGGGTCAATATAAATTAACAGAGATAGGTACAGCCCTACAGCATACCATCAATCAATACTATAAATTACCTGGGTTTAAAGACACTGCATTTACTGCACAGAACTGGCAGATGAACATGCTGGTGAAACCTGCCGCTCCGCTTGTATTGCAGTTTGTACCTGGTCTTAAAGGTTCTGATACCATCAGCGCAAACATCAGCTATAACAGCGAAGCAAATGATCTCAAGTTACAGGCATTGGCGCCGCATGTTCAATATGGAGAACAAGCTATTGAGAAAACATCAATCAATGCTGCTACCAATAATCAGCAACTCGATTATGAAATAAAACTGGAAAGTGCAGGCAGCAAAGGTTTTAAAGTGTATGAAACCTCACTTGCAGGTAATGTGGCCGATAATATACTCACTACAGCGCTAACTTTTAAGGATAGAAATAATAAGCAGAAATACCAGCTTGCGGGAAAACTGCAGCAACTGGATAGCAACGCGATCCGTTTTAGTTTTAACCCGGATAGCCTGATGCTGGATTATGAACGCTGGCAGATGATGGCCGATAATTATATTCAGTACGATACCACCGGCATTATTGTTCACAATTTCCAGTTGAGTAAAGAAGGACAATCCTTTGGTCTTAACAGCACTTCTGAATCTACACAGGCTCCCATTGAAGCCGCATTTAAAGACTTTAAAATAAAAACACTTACTGATTTTGCTGAACAGGATTCTTTATTGGTGGATGGTGTAATAGATGGAAAAGCAGTGGTGAGTAATGTAATGAAGTCTCCCGTTTTTACTACTGATCTTACCATCAAGGATTTGAGTTATAAGAAAGATACGATAGGTACAATCGTGGCTAAAGTGGATAATGAAACAGCGAATGCCTACAACGCGAATGTAAGTATACAAGGCAAGGGTAATGATATAGTACTGGATGGGAAATATTATACCGGCGAAAGCAGGATGGATCTTCACCTGAATATTAATAACGTTAGTCTTAATACACTTACGGGGTTAAGTGCCGGTCAGTTAAAAGATGCAGGTGGCAGCCTTAAAGGCAAGGTTGATATTGCCGGAACCACCAGTGCACCAGAGGTGAATGGCAATCTTAATTTTGAGAAAGCATACCTGACACCCACCATGCTTGGCGAAAAGTTTTCTTTGCCTAATGAGAAGATTAATGTAACCAGCAAGGGAATAAATTTTGATAAGTTCACAATGGTTGATTCCTCCGGTAACAAAGCGATATTGGATGGAGATATTCTTACCACTGACTTTACTGATTACGCTTTTAACCTGAGTCTGAATGCCAAGAATTTCAGGTTGATCAATTCTACCAAGACTGATAACCCGCTATTTTATGGCAAGCTGAATATGGATGCGGATATTAAGCTGGGTGGCAATATGCAAACGCCTTCTGTTACTGCCTCACTAAAAGCCAATAAAGCCACTGACCTCACTTTTGTGTTACCAAGCAGTGATCCCGAAGTGGTGAGCCGTGAGGGTGTAGTAAACTTTGTAGATATGGATGCACCTGCAGATAGTACCGCTCCTAAGAAGACCGATGAAACTTTCCGTTACGCAGCGCTTTCCAGCATGGATGTTTCGGCCAATTTTGAAACGGACACTGCAGCCTTATTTACGATGGTCATTGATGAACGTAATGGTGATGCGGTGAAGATAAGAGGTAAGGCAGATTTATCCGGCGGTATTGATGAAAGCGGGAGAATGACCCTTACCGGTAACTACCAGGTACAGCGTGGCGATTACCAGCTTACATTAAGTTTATTGCAAAAGAAATTTGAGATACAGAATGGAAGCACCATTACATGGACCGGCGACCCGATGAGCGCCAATGTAGACATCACTGCTTTATATAGAGTAAGTACGGCGCCGATTGATTTGATGGAAACACAGATATCCAACAGGTCTCAGGACTTTAGTAAATACAAACAAAAAATTCCGGTGGAAGTGTACCTGAAAATGACTGGTGAACTAACTAAACCTATTATCAGTTTTGATGTGGCGCTGGATGAAAGAACTGCCTCTCAGTGGAAAGAAGTAGAAACAAAAATAGAACAGTTACGTAATGATGAATCTGAAGTAAACAAGCAGGTGTTTGCGTTACTGTTGCTTGGCCGTTTTGTACAGGAAAATCCATTTGAATCTGCAGGACCGGGAACAAGTAATGAAACGCTTATTAAACAAAGCGCAAGCAGGTTATTAGCAGACCAGTTGAATAAACTTGCAGGCAGTCTTGTTAAAGGCGTTGACCTGAACTTTGGTCTTAACTCTGAAGATGATTATTCAACCGGTCAGCGTACAAGCAGAACAGACCTTACAGTGGGTGTTTCAAAGTCACTGCTTAATGACCGTTTAAGAGTAAACGTGGGCAGCAATTTTGAACTGGAAGGTGCTAACAGCAACCAGCAGGCATCCAATATTGCAGGCGACGTAGCCATCGATTACCAGTTAAGCAAAGACGGCAGATATATGATTCGCGGGTATCGTAAAAATGAATATGAAGGTGTTGTGGAAGGACAGATTATTGAAACCGGCTTAACCTTCATTTTTACATTGGACTATGACCAGTTCAGGGAGCTTTTTGGAAAGAAGAAAAAAGTAAAAACAAAGCAGGCAAATAACAATACGACAGATAAAAAATAGGTAACTGTTATTTTAAATGTCTTTAGGATTAATAAAGGGCATGCATTGTTAAATAACCGGGCACATTGCTGAAGAAGAAAAGAAAGTACAAGAGTGCGACGCAAGCAAAGCCGCATAGTAGCAATGCAGCCCGGCAAAAAAATACCAAACAACTAAATGAACCGGCTATTCTATCTATATCTTATGGTTGTTGTCCTCATGATGGCATCATGCAGTATTACCAAACAGGTACCGCCAAATGATGCATTATATACCGGGGCAAAAATTGATCTTAAGCCAGTTGATAAGTCAGCAACGTTTAGCAAGAGTAACCTTAAAACAGAACTGGAAAGTCTTTTGCGCCCGGCACCCAATAAATCATTCCTGGGTATCAGGTTTAAGTTGATGATTTATAATATGGTGGATACGCCAAAGAAGAACAAAGGTTTGAAGTACTGGCTGAAGTATAAAGTGGGCGAGCCGCCTGTATTGGCAAGCAGTGTTAACCTTGAGAAGAACCGCATAATATTGCAGAACAGGCTGGAGAATAATGGATACTTCCATTCGGAAGTAACGGCTGACACGGTGATTAAAAATAAAAAGATGGTGGCCACTTATACTGCTGCCATGCAACGACAGTATACCATCAGGAATGTGTATTTCCCTAAAGACTCCGGTTATATATATACCAATATACGTGACCTTGGTAAACGCTCTATGTTAAGAAAGGGAAGGGCTTATAATCTTGATCGTGTAAAGGCCGAACGTGACCGGATTGACCGGAGATTGAAGGAAAAGGGTTTCTATTATTTTAGCCCGGAAGATATTATTATTGATGTGGACTCTACCGTGGGCAATCATGAAGTAGACATGTATGTGCGTATTAAAGAAGCAACGCCTTTCCGTTCGCTTGTGCATTACAGGATTAACAACGTATATATCTTTCCTGATTTTAATATTGATTCTGATACCAGCAATCTTGTACTTGATAGTATCAATAAATTTCAGGGTTATTATATATATGATCCGGAAAAGAAATTCAATCCTAAAATTCTTACACAAACGGTGGTATTTAAGCCGGATGATATTTATAACAGAACAGCGCATGCCACTTCATTAAACAGGCTGGTGAGCCTGGGTGTATTCAAGTTTGTAAAGGCGCGGTTTGATGATATTGATACTTCTGCAAAGCCGTTATTAAATACCTATTATTATCTTACTCCGCTGCCAAAAAGATCATTGAGGCTGGAGGTTGGAGGTCTTACCAAATCAAATAACGCTACCGGTACAGAGGTTTCTTTAAGCTGGCGTAACAGGAATTTATTTAAAGGCGCAGAACTTTTTACCGCCAGCATTTATGGAAGTTTGGAAAAGCAGATTTCCGGTACACAAAACGTAGGAACTTACCGTGTAGGTGTTGATTTAAACCTGCTGGTGCCACGTGTTATAGGCCCTGTAAAGTTTAAAACAAATGGCAACTTTGTACCACAAACAGCTTTTAATGCAGGCTATGAAATCTTTCACCGCGACCAGCAATACACTTTGCGTTCTATTAAAGGAAGCTTTGGTTATAACTGGAAAGAAACCGCTACCAAAGAGCACCAGTTAAAGATTTTGTCGGTGAATTATGTACAGCCTTCAGATATTGACACTGCTTATAAAAGACTGTATCTTGACAATAATATCACACTGGCCAGGAGTATAGAAAAACAATTCATTATTGGTACTATTTATAACTTTAACCTTAATACTCAGAACATACCTAACCGCCGGAGAAACAATTATTTTTTCAATGGTAATATAGATTTGTCAGGTAATGTTCTTGGCCTGGCAACCGGCGCTAATGTGAATAACAACAAGCAAAGGGAAATATTCGGAACGCCTTTTTCACAGTATCTCCGTTTGGAAGGTGACTTCAGACATTACCTTAAAGTAGGCCGCAATAATGTACTTGCCAGCAGGGCATTTGGTGGTGTTGGCTATGCATACGGAAACAGCGCAACCATGCCTTTTGTTAAACAGTTTTTTGCCGGTGGCGCCAATAGTATCAGGGCTTTCAGGGCACGCAGCCTTGGACCGGGATCTTATTACGCAGGTAGCCCGAAAGATACCTTTATTGCTGATCAGCCTGGTGATATACGCCTGGAATTAAATACAGAATTCAGGTTTAAAATTGTTTCCATTTTATATGGCGCTGCTTTTGTAGATGCCGGTAATATATGGACGATGAAGAATGATCCTCAACGACCGGGAAGTACTTTTACCAGTAAGTTCCTTGACCAGTTTGCTGTAGGTACAGGTCTTGGTTTAAGGGTAGATATTAAGTTCTTTGTGATAAGACTGGATGCTGCATTTCCCATACGTAAACCATTTGCTGAAACCAACCCCAGTCTTCCCAGCAGTAAGCCTGGTTGGGTGTTTAATACAATTGATTTTGGTGACTCAGACTGGCGAAAATATAACCTTGTATATAACCTTGCCATTGGATATCCTTTCTAGCCTTACTGATTGTTAAATTTGCCGGTGTAATATTCGCTCACCGAATATGTTGCTTTTATAATCAATAGTATTTGTTTTCTTTGGTCAAATTAAACCGATGAACGTTGTTGTGCGCAAAGCAACGGAAGATGATTTTCCTGCTATTTTATCATTGGTGAAAGCACTGGCTTTATTTCAACATTTGCCGGAGAAAGTCACCAACACAATTGAACAGATGCAGGAAGAAAAGGCTTTTTTTAATGCACTTGTAGCAGAAACAGAGGAAGGAATTGTTGGTATCGCCACCTGGTTCTTTGCTTATTATACCTGGGTGGGCAAGTCGCTTTACCTTGACGATTTATATGTGCGTGAAAACCGGCGTGGTTTAAAGATTGGTTCAGCTTTGCTGAAAGAAATTTTTAAAACAGCCAGCGCAGAAAATTGTAAAAGGATAAGATGGCAGGTAAGCAACTGGAATAAACCGGCTATTGCTTTTTACAAAAAGTGTGGCGCGCAACTGGATGATGAATGCATGAATTGTGATTTTGATGAAAGCGCCATAAATCATTTTTTATCTGCCGGCCTTTGAGAAAAACAGTTCTTTATAAATAACCAGTCACATGAATTTTAACCTGAAGAACATTCCTGAACGTACGCTTCCGCCTCGTGTAAATGGCATTACCATGATCACAGATAAAGGGCTTGGGTTACAGGAAACAAAAGATTTTTTATCCATTGCCCATCCTTATGTTGATCTTGCAAAGCTGGCATTTGGTACTGCTTTCGTTACAGCATCACTTAAAGAAAAGATAGAAGTGTACCGGTCTTATAATATTCCCGTATACTTTGGCGGGTTGTTATTTGAAGCGTTTGTTTATCGCAACCAGTATGAGGATTATGTACAAACTATTCGCGAATTTGGAATTGATTATGTAGAAGTTTCCGATGGTTCTATTGAGATTAGCCACGAGCAAAAATGTAAGTATATTAATGAGCTTGCAAGAACCTGTACGGTACTAAGTGAAGTTGGATCTAAGGATAAGGATCGCGTAAAAGTAACGCCACCTTATCAATGGATAAAGCTGATGCAGGCTGAGCTGGACGCCGGCGCCAGTCATGTAATTGCAGAAGCAAGAGAAACCGGAACCGTTGGCCTGTACCGCGATTCAGGCGAAGTACGCGAGGGCCTGGTGTATGAAATACTTACAAAAATTCCTGCTGAAAAAATCATCTGGGAAACACCACAAAAAGACCAGCAGTTATTCTTTCTTAAATTACTCGGCTGCAATGCCAACCTTGGTAATATTGCGCCTGAAGAAGTGATTGCGCTGGAAGCCATGCGGGTAGGATTAAGAGGTGATAGTTTTCATTTTTATTTAGACGAAGCCGTTGCTCAATAGTACTTAAATTGCATTTTTAAGTTTAAACCAAAAAAGATGCAACGTATTATTATCGACATGGATGAAGTGATGAGTGATACAATGGGTGGCATGATTGAATGGTATGAAAAAGAACATGGTCTTCCTATTGATTATGACCGGATGTTGGGTACAGGCTGGGTAAAAGGTTTTCCTGATCATCACCAGGAAATGATCTGGAGCAGGTTGCTTTCCCCTGGTTTTTTTCGTGATCTCCCGGTGATGAAAGATGCGATTGATGTGATCAGGGAACTGAACAATCGTTACGAAGTATTTATCGTTTCTGCAGCTACTGAGTTTCCAAATTCGCTAAAGGATAAGCTGGAATGGCTGATGGAGCATTTCCCTTTTCTTACCTGGAAGCAGTTGGTATTATGTGGTGATAAAAGGGTAATACAAGGCGATTATATGATTGATGACCACGTAAAAAACCTGGTAACATTTAAAGGCAAACCTTATATATTTACTACGCCACATAATCTTAATGTTACCGAGTATGAGCGGTTGAATAACTGGGAAGAAGCTGCAAAAATATTCCTGGTTTAAGGGTGATTGATCTGCTTCGTTGATGCTGCCTTTAAAATCATTGTATGAGAAAAATCTTCTGTATTATTACGGGGCTGGCTGTTTTGGCTGCGTCCTGCCACAAGCCTTTATTTAAACAACGCTGGACGAAGATTACAGCGCCTGAAAAATTCAGGGCAAGATTTGAAACAACCAAAGGCACATTCGAGATTGAAGCCGTAAGAAGCTGGTCGCCACAGGCGGTAGACCGGCTTTATCAGCTTATAAGAACAGGTTTCTATAATAACAATGCCATGTACCGCATGATACCTCATTTCGTGGCACAGTTTGGTACCAACAATGACACCTTATTGAATGCACAATGGATGAAGCACAAAATAATGGATGAACCTGTAGTGCAAAAGAATGACTCCGCCACCGTTGCTTTTGCCCGGGCCGGCGTTAATACCCGAAGCAATGATATTTATGTAAACCTGAAAGATAACTACCGGCTGGATACACTTAATTATAGCGGTGTGCTTGGTTTTCCTGTAATTGCGAGAGTTACCAGCGGTATGAATGTGGTACAATCTTTTTATTCCGGCTATGCCGAGAAACCTATGCAGGAAGCTGACTCTACCATTGGCGCATGGAATAAATATTTTCATGATAAATATCCCAACCTGGATTACATCGTTAAGGCAACGCTTATTAAAGAGTAAGGTTGCAGATATTTAGATCGCCAATTCAATGTAGAGTTAAGATGATAATTCAGCAATAATATCTCACGCCTGACCTTTCACGTTTCACAAAGGATCTTCTTCTTATTTTAAAATCGTCACATTTCCACTCATTTTAAAAGGCTTGCCTTCAATATCTTTTGCCTGTAATGTGTAGTAATAAGTACCAACTGGTAATGGATTTCCGTTCATGGTTCCCCGCCATGCTGTATTAAGATCGCGGGTGGTGTATACTGCCTGCCCCCAGCGATTAAATACCGTAAGATTATCCAGGTTAACAACACCAACAGGGGTAATTACCCAGGTATCATTAATGCCATCTCCGTTAGGCGAGAACACGTTAGGTATAAGCAGTGTTGACTTATCAAATACAAATACTTTAACCGGGCTGTAATCACTATAACAGCTTCCGCTTCTTACGCGTATGTAAAAGGTTGCATCGCTGGTTAGCGCGGGTGTTAGCAATACTCCGTCACGGGATGAATCAATAGGTTGGGTAGAAGATGGACTGTCATATAAATAGTACATGCCATTTACCAGGTTTCTTACCCTGATGGTTGCATTCCTGCCGCGAAGTATGCTTACATCAGGCGCAGATGCTGCAGCAAGTACCACATCAACATTATTAATTGTATAAGTTGATGTAGTGACAGAACAGTTAAACTGGTCTTTAACAATCGCATAATAATCACCAGCCGAAGCACTGGTCAGCGGCTTGGAAGTTGATACTAATTGTTGAGAAGGATTTTTATACCATTCCCAGGTATAGGTGCCGCCACCACCCGTTGCATTTACATTATAAATGCTTCCGCGGCCAAGACTGCAACTGTCGCTGCTTACCAGCCTTGATGCATCATCAATAGCTGGTACACCTGTTTGAATAATAGCTGCAGTATATATAACCCCACGGCATCCATTGGTATCTGTTGCATAATATTCGTAAGTGCCGGAATCCAGGCCCGTGATCTGGCTGCTGGTACTGAAGGAAGTGCCCGTCGCCTTATCTATCCATTCATAAGTATAAAGTAAGGTGTCTTTATCAAAGCTGGTCAGGTTTACAAAGCCATTGATTAAATTACAGTGCGCATCTTCTTTGGTGGAGCCGGTCACATGTACCGTATCAAACACGCTTTGAGGAACATTAATAATATTCGTTTGCGTTTTACAGTTGAGTGCATTGTTTAAATTCAATTGGTAATTACCGGCTGCCAGGTTCGCAATATCAACAGTATTGCCTACGGTTGTGTTGGTAGCAATATTCACCCATTGATAAGAATTAGCATTGCTGATCACTATATTTTTGATAAATCCATCCGGCCCTTTACAGGTAGCGGCTTTTACCAGCAGGTTTGAAGTATCAATGCCAATAACACCTTCATTGATCACCTGGAAATAGGCGGAGTAAAAAGTATCGCAACCACTTTCATCTTTGCATTGCAGGCGGTAACTTCCTCCGGGTATATTCAAAAGATCAATACCGGTGCCTGCAACTTTCCCCGTCGAATCAACCCATTGATAATTGACATTGCCCTTTTGATTGGCAATCATCATATTCACAATAGAACCGTTACTGCTGTTACAGCTTGCATTTCTTATGGTAAGATTTGTGGCATCAAAGCTGATACCCGGAACCTTTACTATATTATATGGCCCATAGGTGGATGTACAGCTACTGTCATAATTCACCCGCTGGATGTTCAAGGTATAATTACCCGGATCAAGTGTGTCAATTCGGTAAGCATTCGTATCCGTTGCATTGCCGCCAGGGTTAGTCCACCAGAAAAGATAGTCAGCAGGAAACTTGCTGCTGTAGGTAATACTGCCGGACATTTTGTTACAGGTGTCCCTGGTAATAACAAATGCGCTGCTGTCTATCCTCGTCGTCGTATCAACAATAGTATACCATGGCGAGGAAACTACACAGCCCGAATCCTTGCCAACAAACATCTTATAGGTACCGGCAGGCTGACCGCTAAGTGTAGCGCTGTGCCCTACGATTGTATTTGTTGCAGAATCTACCCACCTGATGCTGTCTTTTTCATTGGCCCTTATGTACTCAATTGCTCCATCGCTACCGCAAATTTCCGGGAACACTTTTGCAAAAGTAGAAACCAGTGAAGGGTACCCGGTTACTGTAATAGTGAAGTTGCTGCTGGAATAATTACAACCGGTTTGCGATTTCACCTCATAGTAGTAAGTACCGGGCGCTACACCCACCAGGTTTGGTTTATTGCTTACAGAATCTCCATTCGCATTCCTCCAGACAATGGTAGCATCAGCAGGTATAAAAACCCCTTTTATATCTCCTTTACGATTTTTACAAGTTGCCTGCGTTACCGCTATATTATTGGGCGATTGAACGCAGTTGGAAAAACTGCCTGAATACGAATTCGCTCCGGGAAATGAGCTGAGTGCAACAATCCTGCCTTGTAGAAACCCGCAGTAAGTCCAGGTAGTGGCGTTGCCCTGCTTAACAAAAGAGGTGATTTTTGTAAATCCCTGGCAGCCTCCGCAGGTTGATGCGATATATAAATCAATGGTGATATTTTCTGCAGCAGAGCAGGTGCCGCTGATCGTACTTCCTGATATGCTGTCAATGGTAATAACATTATCGGCAGATGTATTACTTACAATCCCTTGCGTATTACAATGGAATGTATTGCGGTCAAAATAAACGTAACTATATTCCTGTGTTACGCCTGCTTTAGAGCAAAGAAAAATCTTGTTGCTGCTAAAATCAGCAGGGGGAAGTAACGAAGAACCCCAGGGCCTGCCCAGATAACCGATATATACGCCTTCTGCTATAGATGATGCGGTTTGACTACTGGATTTATCTGTGCCGATTGTATTGTTGGAAAACTTTAGCGCTACGTTTGCCAACCCGTTACCAAAATAAATTCCTGTTGCTGCATTCCCTAAAACAAAATTATTTGACAGGTTGATGTTAAAAACTGCCAGGCTATCATATTGCCCGTTGGGCGCATTTCCTGAGATATACACAAGATTGGAAGCCTGCGTTGCGGGATAAGCTTTTAACGCAAACCCAAAAATATCAGTCCCGATATTGTTATTGCTAAACGTTAACGATCCTGCAATACCCTGGATATTCGTGTTAAACTTAAAAGCATTGGTCGTTCCGTATAAGGTATTGTACAGCACAGAAATGTTATAAACATTTTCAGCATCAATAGAAAGCTCATTTGTTTCATTAGCTGTGGTAATATTTGCCGTATCGTTCAACCCGATAATATTATAAGCGATGGTAATGTTTTGGGAGACTCCACCAGAAAACAGGATACCTGTTTTAAAACCGGTAATGTGATTGCCGATATTCTGGTCACCTACCTGTATATTGGTAGAATTACTGATGGCAATACCAGCATTCACAATTGAAGGATGGACCGCAGAATTGCCCAGCAGGCTTAGCCCGTAAATGCTTACATTGGTTGCACCCGTTGTAACGGTTAATAAAGTGCCCAATGATGGAAAACCTGCGCCGGGAACTATCCTTATTTTCGCACTGGTTTGACCAATAGCGAGTCCGGGCTGGTTGCCGCCATAAATCACGGTATTTGACCCGATTGCCGGTAACTCACTTTCAATAACAATTGTTCTGCCCTGTACGCTGATATCAACAGTTGAAAAAATGATGGAATCAATTTCTGTCGTGCCATTGTTTAAAGCATCCTGTAACGCCTGTCTTAAGGTACCCGGACCATTGTCGCCAGGGTTGGTTACCGTAAAAGTTGCTGCGAATAATTGAAAAGGCAATAAAAATAGTAATAAGGATAGTAATGGTTTTCCGGACATTAAAGGGATTATTAGTTTACGTGAGTGCAATATAGGGAAATCTTTAGCCAAGTTTAAAAAGGGATTATGCAATGCTGTTGTACAATATTATACGTTTAAGATAGTTCCGGAAATTCTCCATCGGCAAATTATATACCATGCTTTTCAATGGTAAAACAGGGAACTCGTCGCTGGTTTTCCCAACGTATTTACTGATCATTATTGTAGCCCGGCTGCTGCCTGCATTCAACGTAAAATCTCTACTTTTTATTTCCTAACTTTGCAGCCTTTAATAAAGAAAAAGCCAAGGATTTTATAGCTATGAGCGTCAAATACAGGGAATTTTCGGGATTAAACCTACCATCGATAGAAAAAGAAATACTTGCTAAATGGCAGGAAGAACAGGCTTTTGAACAAAGTGTAAGCCTGCGCGAAGGAGCACAACCTTTCGTTTTTTATGAAGGCCCGCCAAGTGCTAACGGTATGCCCGGAATTCACCACGTTATTTCCCGTACGCTTAAAGACCTGGTGTGCCGCTATAAAACCATGCAGGGTTTCCAGGTAAAACGCAAAGGTGGCTGGGATACGCACGGTTTGCCGGTGGAACTTGGAGTGGAAAAAGAACTCGGTATTACTAAAGAAGATATCGGTAAAAAAATTACCGTAGAAGAATATAACCGGAAATGTCGTGAAGCGGTACTTCGTTATAAAGACAAATGGGATGAACTTACCCGAAAGATGGGCTATTGGGTAGACCTGAATGATCCTTATATCACATTTGAAACTGAGTATATTGAAAGCCTCTGGTGGATACTCAAAAAATTATATAACCGCGGCTTGTTATATGAAAGCGTAAGTATACAGCCTTACTCTCCGGCAGCCGGAACGGGATTAAGTTCGCATGAGCTAAACCAGCCCGGTTGTTATAAAGATGTAAAGGATACTTCTGCCGTGGTAATGTTTAAGGCAGTGAAAAATGAGAAAACAGGTTTTCTGTTTAAAGCTGCCGGTGAAGAAGAGGAAGTGTTTTTGATGGCCTGGACCACCACTCCGTGGACGTTGCCTTCCAACCTTGGCCTCACGGTAGGCGGTAATATTGATTATGTGCTGGTGAAAACCTTTAATCCTTATACACACCTGCCGGTAAACGTAGTGCTCGCCAAGGCCTTGCTGGGCAAGTATTTTAAACCGGAAGGAGAAAATACCGGGTTTGAAGATTATACAGAAAAATCCAAAGTGCTTCCCTGGAAAATATTGAGTGAGTTTAAAGGAAAAGAGATAGAAGGTGCAAGGTATGAGCAGTTGTTGCAGTTTGAAGCAAATTCAATAGCATCTATTACCGCATTAACGCCGGACGCAAAACCATTCCAGGTATTGGTAGGAGATTTTGTTACTACGGAAGATGGTACGGGTATCGTACATACCGCTCCTGATTTTGGTGCAGATGACTTTAGAGTCGGACAGAAGTATAATCTTGGCTATTTTACCGGAGCCAATGCTTACGGAAAACTGGATAAGCTGGTGTTGGTTGATAAGCAGGGTAAGTTTGTGGATGGCCTCGGTGAGTTCAGCAACCGTTATGTAAAAGATTACAAAAACGAGCCTGACTATCAGGATGTGAATGTTGATATTTCAGTAAAGCTGAAAAAAGAAAACCGTGCCTTCAAGGTTGAAAAATATGAACACAGCTACCCGCATTGCTGGCGTACCGATAAACCTGTATTATATTACCCGCTGGATGCATGGTTTATTAAAACTACCGCACTGAAAGACCGCATGGTAGAGTTAAATAAAACCATCAACTGGAAGCCTAAAAGCACCGGCGAGGGCCGTTTTGGTAACTGGCTGGAGAACATGGTAGATTGGAACCTGAGCCGCAGCCGCTTTTGGGGAACGCCACTCCCGGTTTGGAGAACGGAAGATGGCAGCGAAGAAATCTGCATTGGTTCTATTGAAGAACTAAGCGCAGAAATTACCAAAGCCGCTGCGCTGAATACGCCGGAAGTTGTGGCTCAAACCAAAGCTGCCGATGCTGTGTTCGACCTTCATAAACCATACGTAGACAATATTGTGCTCTTATCAGCATCAGGAAAGCCGATGAAACGCGTAGCAGACCTGATTGATGTTTGGTTTGACAGTGGCGCCATGCCGTATGCGCAATGGCATTTTCCTTTTGAGAACATGGAAACATTTTCGCAAAATTATCCCGCAGATTTCATCGCCGAAGGTGTAGACCAGACCCGTGGCTGGTTCTATACACTACACGCTATCGGTTCTCTTATAAAAGAAGATGTTCAGGAAGAGCTTAAAAAGAATGGCTTTCCCGTAAACGATGAGCTTTACCCGGGATTGGCTTACAAAACCTGCGTATCCAACGGTTTGGTGCTTGATAAGAATGGTAATAAGATGAGTAAACGGCTGGGCAACGTGGTAAACCCGTTTGAAACCATCGAGACCTATGGTGCTGATGCTACCCGCTGGTACCTGATCACGAATGCATCGCCCTGGGATAACCTCAAGTTTGATATTGCAGGCATCCAGGAAGTGCAACGCAAATTCTTCGGTACCTTATATAATACCTACCAGTTTTTTGCTTTATATGCCAATGTGGATGGTTTTGCATTCAAAGAAGCCTACATCCCGCTGGAAGAACGCCCGGAAATTGACCGCTGGATCATGTCTTCGCTGAACACCCTTATAAAAAAGGTAACAGCAGCAATGGAAGAATACGAACCAACCGTTGCCGGCCGTGCGGTAGAAGAATTTGTAGATGAACATCTGAGCAACTGGTATGTACGTCTCTGCCGCCGCCGTTTCTGGAAAGGCGAGTATGAGCACGATAAGATCTGCGCCTATCAAACACTGTATGAATGTCTGGAAACACTGGTGCGGTTAATTGCGCCGGTATCTCCGTTTTTCAGCGATGCCGTTTTTGGTAACCTTGAAGCTGTCACCGGCCGGTTTAACGTAAAAAGTATTCATCATGCAGATTTCCCGGTAGCCAATGAGGCAGCCATCGATTCGCTGTTGGAAGAAAGGATGCAATTGGCGCAGGATACATCTTCACTGGTGTTGTCACTTCGTAAAAAAGTGAATATAAAAGTGCGCCAGCCACTCCAGAAAATATTGATCCCGGTATTGAACCCGCAAATGAAAACACAGTTGGAAAAAGTGGAGGATTTAATAAAGGCGGAAGTAAATATCAAAGCGGTAGAGTACATTACTGAGACGGAAGGGTTTATCAGCAAAAAAATAAAGCCCAATTTTAAAGTACTGGGAAGCAGGTTAGGCCAGAAAATGAAAGCAGTAGGTGCTGCTTTGGGTAAATTAGGTCAGCATGACATTACAAGTTTTGAAAAAGATGGACAATTTGTGCTGAATATTGAGGGAGAATCCATTACTTTACTCATTGGCGAAGTGGAAATTTTGGCAGAAGATATTCCGGGATGGAGCGTTGCAGCCAAAGGAAGCCTTACCGTAGCACTGGATATTACAGTTACAGAAGCCTTAAAAAAGGAAGGGGATGCAAGGGAATTTGTAAACCGCGTACAAAATATCCGTAAAGAAAATGGTTTTGAACTAACAGACCGTATATTCGTAGATGTGCTTGACAATACCGAACTCAAGGCTTCTATAAATGAATTTAAGAACTATATTTGCGCCGAAATTTTGGCAGATCGTCTTAATTGGGTGCCTGATTTGCAGGACGGCACCGAAATAGAAGTGAATGATGTTCTGTTGAAAGTGAGCGTAATTAAAAAAGGATAACGTTGTATGCCAACAAAAAAACCTGCACCTAAGAAAGCGGCTAAATCCGCGGCGAAACCGGTTAAAAAAGCAGCTACACCCGTAAAAGCGGCAAAACCTGCGGCCAAACCGGCTAAAAAAGCAACACCGCCAGCTAAAGTAATCAAGAAAGCGGCTGTGCCTGCAAAAAATGTGAAGCCAGCATCCAAGCCTGCCCCAAAACCGGCAACCCCGGTTAAAGCCGCAAAAAAGGCTGCCCCTGTTAAACCGGTAGCAAAAGCCGCCCCTGCTAAAAAAGCAGTTCCGGCGCCGGCAAAACCTGTAGTGCAACCTAAAAAAGAGGCCCCTGCAAAACCTGCTGTGGTTGAGAAAATTAAACCAGTAGCAAAACCGGCCCCGAAAGCTGCACCTGTGAAAGAAGTAAAAGTTCCAAAGACGTCGGTAAAAACGAGTGTTCCATATAATCCGGAATATAAGTCGTTGGAACAAAGGCAAGAACCATCAAAAACGAATGACCCCTTGGTACGATACAATGATTCCGATCTGGCAGAGTTCAGAGAACTGATCAACAAAAAATTAGAAGCCGCTAAAAAAGAACTGGCTTACCTGCAGGGTTTAATTACCCGCAAAGATGAGCTGGGTGGTGATGAAGCGGAAAGCCGTTATATGACCATGGAAGATGGCAGTATGAGTATGGAGCGTGAGCAATTGAGCCAGATGGCCAGCCGCCAGATTACTTATATTGATCACCTGGAAAAGGCGTTGATCCGTATTGAAAACAAAACCTATGGTATTTGTCGTGTAACCGGCAAACTGATAGATAAGGCCCGTTTACGTGCAGTTCCGCACGCAACACTTAGCCTTGAAGCTAAACTGGGTCTTGTAAAACCCAGCGGAGAATAAACGTATTATTTCTTCTCAACATAATTTAACCACCCTGGCTCCTTGTCGGGGTGGTTTTTATTTAATAGCATAGCCATGTTTCAGCAATTACGCACCGTTATTTACCAGGTAAACAATATTGAAAAGGCAAAACAATGGTATACCGGCATCACAGGTATTCAACCTTATTTTGATGAGCCTTTTTATGTGGGTTTTGATATTAATGGCTTTGAACTCGGGCTGGACCCGGATGATGCTGGCGTAAAAAAAGGAAATAATGCAGTAGCTTACTGGAAGGTTGCAGCTATTAACGAAGCGGTTGAACTTATGGTAAAAGCCGGTGCAAAACTGCAGACACCGGTTAATAATGTGGGCGGAAGTATACTGGTTGCTACCCTGGAAGACCCCTTTGGCAATGTGGTAGGTCTTATACAGGAAGACTAAATCGTTGTATTGTTGAAAGATTACTTTACTTCCTGCATATCTACCAGTTTTTTGTAGATGCCAGCCTTGCTCATCAAGGCATCATGATTTCCACGTTCTACAATTTCTCCTTTCTGTAATACGATAATTTCGTCAGCATGGCGAATAGTAGATAAACGGTGCGCAATTACAATACTCGTTCTGTGCTGCATCATTTTATTAATAGCATCCTGCACCAGCCGTTCACTTTCTGTATCCAGGGAAGAAGTCGCTTCATCTAATATCAAAATCGGCGGGTTCTTTAACACAGCCCTTGCAATGGTAAGCCGTTGTTTTTCACCACCACTCAACTTATTTCCGCGGTCACCAATATTGGTGTCAAACTGCTGTTCCTTGCTTTTTATAAAATTGAGTGCATTGGCAACACCAGCCGCCGCCTGTATATCTTCAGCATTTGCACCAGGTTTACCCAGGGAGATATTGTTGGCAATGGTTTCATTAAATAAAATCGGTTCCTGGGTTACAATACTTATATGGCTTCGTAAAGAGGCAAGGCTGTAATCTTTAATATTCACTCCATCAATCAGTAATTCTCCTTCACTTACATCGTGAAAACGGGGTACCAGGTCTGCCAGGCTGCTCTTGCCTGCGCCTGAAGAACCAACCAGCGCAACAGTTTTTCCTTTTGAAATTATAAGGTTGATGTTTTTTAGTACGTGATGATCGCCATAGGAAAAAGATACATTCCTGAATTCGATCGATTGCTCAAATTGCCGCATCTCTTCCGCGCCGGCTTTTTCAGTAACCACAATGGCTGAAGTTAATAACTCTTCAATTCTATCTACAGCCGCTGCACCACGCCTGATATTAAAAAATGAAGAAGACAGGTTTTTGGCCGGATTAATAAGCAACGCAAATGTGGCAATATAAACGATAAGGTTACCTGCCGCCATGCCTTTAGTATCATCGGCAAGTGCCAGGCTGGCCCCAAAGTAAAGGATGGCGCACAACACCCCAACGCCTAATACCTCTGTCAGGGGAGATGCCAGGTCACGGCGGGCATTCATTTTATTGCGTATTTCAAAAAGCTGGTCATTCACCTGGGTAAAATGCCTCAGCATTAATTTTTCGGCAAGAAAAGCTTTAATAACGCGCATGCCACCAAGCGTTTCATCAAGAATGGACAATGCTTCGCCCAGTTTTATAGAGGCCTCCTGTGATTGTTTTTTTAAAGTGCGACTGATGCGCCCGATAACAAAAGCGGTTAACGGCAATAAGATCAGCAGGAATAAAGACAATCCCGGGCTTAAATAAACCAGGTATGCCAGGTAAAACAAAATCGTGAGCGGGTCTTTGATAATGCCTTCCAGTGTACCTACTACAGAACTTTCCACCTCGTTTACATCATTCGTCATGCGGGAAATAATATCGCCCTTGCGTTGCTCACTAAAATAGCCAATCGGCAACATCAACACCTTATCATACAGGTCAGCACGCAATTTGGTTACAATAGCACTGCGGATAGGAGCGGAGATAAGATTGGAAAGATAAAGGAACAGGTTTTTAAGTATCGTTGCAGTAATGATCAACAGGCAAATAGCAGCCACGGCGCCAAGTTTGCCATGCGGGCCTTCAATGATGCCTACGATCAAGTCATTGATAAAACTGCCAACAGCATTGGATTTGGTGATCGCATTTTGCGCAGGTTGTGTAGACGGGTTAAAAATAAGCTGCATAAATGGCGCCAGCATACCCAGCGAAACCAACCCGAAAACAGTAGACAAAACGGTAAACAAAAAATAGAGAGATAACTTGCTTTTATATATGGCAACGTATTTAAAGATTCGTTCAAAACGTTTCATAATGGAATTTAAACGGGCAAAGTAAGTACTTTTACAGTCAATTAAATGTTAGTTTATGGAGGAAGGAAAGCGTCAACGCCAGGTTGCCGGCGTTATTCAGGAAGAAATGAATGATATTTTCAGAAGGTTGAATTTAAATATGATGGATGGCGGAATGGTATCCATCTCATCAGTAAAAGTTACCCCCGATTTGCTGGAAGCAAGGGTTTACTTAAGCCTCTTCCAGGTGAAGGATGCGAAAGCCGCTATGAAGAAAGTGGAAGACAGGGCCTGGGAAGTAAAAAAAGAGCTGGCTGACCGTGTAAAACACCAGTTAAGACGTATACCGGTGATTCATTATTTCCAGGATGATACGCTTGATCACGTATTCAAAATGGAAGAGCTGTTTAAACAGATTAACGAATCATCCGAAGGCAAAGCCGATAAGCAATAAACATCCACTACAAACCATCTACTATTGAACTTCCTCTTTGCCTGGCGGTATTTTAAATCAAAAAAATCTACCAATGCCATAAACATCATTGCCTGGATAAGCGTGGTGGCTATTGCCGTAGGTACTGCGGCATTAATAATGGTGTTAAGTGTTTTTAACGGGTTTGAAGACCTGGTGAAAAGCTTGTATGGTGATTTTTATTCTGATATAAAAATTGCACCTGCAAAAGGAAAATTTATAAAGGTCGGTTCTGCTGAACTTGCTAAAATTAGCGCGGTACCGGGAGTTAAGAAAACCAGCTTCGTGGTTGAAGAAAAGGCATTCCTGGTAAATGGTGATGCTCAGTCGCTGGTATATTTAAAAGGGGTTGATGCGAATTATCAGTCGGTGAACCGCTTGTCTACACACATGCTGAGAGGCATATATGATATGGGGGTGATAGATACGCCGCGGATTGTAGTAGGTACCGGTATCTCCAGTGCGGCGCTTATTAGTGAAGACCCGGCTTACCCCAACCCGCCGCTTACGATTTATCTTCCCAACAGGGCAACGGGTAATTATTCAAGTATCGATGCAATGAACTCCTACGCCGTACAATGGGCAGGCACATTCGTAGTGCAGCAGGAGTTTGATAACAAATATGCTTTTACCAACCTCGGATTTATTCAATATATGCTTAATCTTAAGCCAGATGAATATAGTGGGGTGGAAGTGCTGGTGAATAATCCGGAAGCGATGGATAAGGTAAAAGTTTCCCTGGAAAAATTGCTTGGAGAGCGATTTAAAGTGCAGACGCGGTATGAGCAGAACCAAAATCTCTACTCCATCATGCAGTTGGAGAAATGGATCATCTATGGCATCTTATCCTTAATACTGATCGTTGCTGCTTTTAACATGGTGGGTGCTTTAACCATGCTGGTGCTGGAGAAGCAAAAAGACATTGCAGTATTAAAAGCCATGGGCGCTTCACAGGGAATGGTACAACAGATTTTTTTGAACGAAGGCTTTCTGCTGGCCGGTATTGGTGGCATTGCAGGAATGATCATAGCACTGGTGGTTTGCCTGCTCCAGGTTAAATTTCATTTGTTGAAACTGCAGGGAGGTACTTTTATTATTAACTATTATCCTGTAAAAATATCGCCCTTCGATTTTATACTCGTAGCAGCAACGGTGATGTTTGTGGCCGTACTTGCCGCATGGATACCTTCACGTAAAGCAAGCATGCAGGACTTCTCTTTAAAAAGCTAGTTTCATCAAAATCACTGCATGCCTATGTGCTTCGTTTATTTCAATTTTCCTGTAAAATAAGTTTGAAAATATAATAGCTGGTAAAGAATGGAATTTGCCCAGTAGTCTGAATTGTGGCCGCCTGGTCTTTCAATATAATCGTGGTCAATCTTTTTATCCAGCAGTTTTTGATTCAGGTTACGGTTAACCTGTAAAAAGAAATCGTCTACACCACAATCAATCATAAGGTGCAAGTCACCATTTTTTAAATTGTCTGCAAGGGTAATTACCGTATTATCATCCCAGTTCTTTTGGTGTGTAGTATAATCTCCCAGGTCTTTGGCAATATCCCAGTTTTTAGGAAATGGTCTGAAGTCAACACCGCCACTGGTGCTGCCTGCTGCGCCATAGGTATCTTTATGTTTTAGGGCAAGATATAAAGCGCCATGTCCGCCCATGCTTAAACCCGTAATAGCGCGGTGTTCGCGGCTGGCATCGGTTTTATATGTTTGATCTATATAGCTAACCAGTTCCTTGCTTACAAAGGTTTCGTACCTGATGCTGCTGTCAACCGGGCTGTCAAAATACCAGCTTCCGAAGCCTCCGTCCGGACAAACAAAAATGCTGTTCATTTCATCGGCCTTTGCGGTAAGTCCCTGCGGGTTGATATTGATCCACTGCGCATAGCTTCCACTATAACCGTGCAGCAGGTAAACAACTGAAAATCTTTGTGCGGCAGTTTCATAAGCGGCAGGTTTTACAATCACACATTTAATCTTCTTGTGCATGGCATTGCTGTATACTTCTATGGTATCTACGGTTCCGGCTTTTACAAATATTACGGCCAACATCAGTAAACCAGCAAAGGCAAATCTTTTCATCAGGTTATTTTTCGTAAATATAAATCTCAAACCTGCCGTTCATAAAAATAAATTTGAAGGTTCAGATGAACTATATAAATTTGATATCAAAATAATATCATTTTATATGGAAAAGATTATCCGGCCAATTTCTGGATTTTTGATATTGCTCGCAGCATTGGCATCGCTGGCGATCGGCTTTTATCTTTCTGTGCATTTTGGCGGCACAGAAGATGCTTCATTATATGTGCCTGTGAGTATCATTCTTTTTGTACTCTCTGTATTTTTATTAAAAGGGTTAACGGTCATCAATCCTAATCAGTCTAATGTATGTACCTTCTTTGGTAAGTATATTGGTACCATTAAGGAAAACGGGTTGCGTTTTGTAAATCCATTTTACCGCAAGCAACGTGTGTCACTGCGATTGAATAACCTGGAAAGCTCCAAGCTTAAAGTAAATGATAAGCTGGGCAATCCTATTGAAATTGCTGTTGTAATTGTATGGCAGGTAAGCAATACGTATAAGGCAGTTTTTGAGGTAACAAATTATGAGCAGTATATCAAGATACAAAGTGAAGCGGCTATCCGTCACCTGGCGGTAAGCTATCCTTATGATAATATGGAAGATGAACATGCCTCTCTTACCTTGCGCGAAGGCGGTGAAAAGGTAACGGAAATGCTTACCGGTGAATTAAATGATCGTTGTGCAGAAGCAGGTATTGTTGTAAAAGAGGCCCGCATCAGCCACCTGGCTTACGCAGCTGAAATTGCCGGCGCCATGTTGCAAAGACAGCAGGCCACCGCTATTGTTGCTGCAAGGTTTAAGATTGTAGAAGGCGCGGTAGGTATGGTTGATCTTGCGCTGGAGCAACTTTCTGCCAAGGAAATCGTGCAACTGGATGAAGAAAGAAAAGCTGCCATGGTAAGTAACCTGATGGTGGTGTTGTGTGGCGAAAAAGCTGCAACACCTGTGTTAAATACGGGTACGTTATATCAATAACAGCGCTTGAGAAATGACCGGTTATAAAAACGATAAGGTACTGTTTACAGAGGTACAGCAATTCAGGCAGGGCTGGTTATGGGCCTTGCTTGTTTTTAGTGCAGCTACTTCTATATTGCTGCCTGCGGTACTTATTCTTGGTGGTGAGAAAGATAAAATGACTGGCCTTGCGGTGATCGCTGGCTTAATGTTTTTGCAGGCATGCAATCTTTTGATGTTTTATATCGTAAGGTTTGAAACAATTGTAACGAATAAAGGCATCTATTATCGTTGGTGGCCTTTTTTCAGGAAACATACTTTTATCAGCGTAAATGATATAGCATTAGTAAAGCCATTACGATGGAAGAATTTAAGCTGGGGTTATTCGCGTTCAAAAGAATATGGGAAAGCGCATACGGTTAGTGGCGATAAAGGTTTACTGATCGAAACAAAAGATAGCCGCAGGTATTATATCGGTTCAGATAACGTGTTGAACCTGCAGGTAACCTGTGAGCAGCTCATCAGTAATCCTTTAAAATTTGCATGAAGTATTTACCGTATTATTCTTATACATTAAACAATCATTGGTGTGAAGAAGAGTTTTGTTTTACGAATTGATGAAGCCGCCTATAAGGCATTGGAGAGATGGGCCAATGATGAATTCCGCAGTGTGAATGGCCAGATTGAATGGCTCCTCGATCAGAAATTAAAAGAGGCCGGCCGTCTAAAAACAGATGGCAATGAGCCTTCAAAAACGGCTGCAAAAAAGAAATAAACCACCCCTGCTTTTTTATATGGCATCAACTATTTTTTCCATCCAAAATCTGCGTTTATCTTATCCAGTTGTTGCCAGGCAGGTTGGTCAAAGCCGGTAGCGGCAACCTCCATCAACAAGACCGTATTACCTTTGGATGCACTTTGTTTCTGATGGATCTTGACATACAATTTACCAGGCTTTTTTGTTATCAGTGCATCAAAAATATCCAGCGTGCCGGTATAGCTGGCAACATCTCCGGGCTCTGTACTTATCTTTTTTATTGCTGCTTTTGCAGGTATAAAGGAACTCATGTTTTGCCCTTCTGCAATTACCCGCTGTCTGGTAAGACCGGTAAAATAAGTTTCAAGATCATGCTGCACAATAGATTGGTCAAATGTATAGTCATCATCCAGCCACCACAAGATCGTGTAGGCCCAGCATTCCGTACCGGAAGCATTGCCCCAACCCGGTGCAAAACGTAATTCTTCAAAACCTTTGTAGGGAAGCGTTGCTGCGAAATTAAAAGGGAACAAAATTGTTTCCGGCGACCAGTTGAGCGGCGCATTGTAAGTATATGGATTGGCAACATGCGACGGGTAAAAATGAAGCGACTCGGTAAGCCATTGCACAAGATCTATTTCATCAATAATAGACCAGGAATGCGGGTGCCTGAAGCCATTGTTTCTTCTGCCGGGAAGCTTCGATTGTATAAAAGAAGCATGTTCGTTGCCTGATATAACAAGCCTGTTCACAAGCTCTGAAGCAGGCAACATATTGGTGGAATAAATGCTGCGCCTGCGATTGTCTATCTGCCATTGCACATCTACATCATGGTAAGTTCTGTAAGCCACATGTTGCAGGTATTGTTCATTGCCTGTTGCCGTATCTTCCTGGTTAAAGGGGGATACTGCTGCGTACTTATCTTTTGCAGTTTCCGGGTTGCCCACTTTTTTCTCCAGTGAATCGATGATCATCTTTGATTCGCCCAGCCACCATCCCTGGAAATTTTTTCTCAATTCGTTTTTTGATGATTGATATAAGGCAATAAGATCAACAGGCGAATCCCCGGTAAATACTGCCGCAGGCTGAATAGGGTAGTCGCCCGGTTGTTGATAACACAGCTCTGCATATCGTAGCACAATAGTCCCACCGGATGAAAAGCCACCCAGTGCAAACCTGTCTTTTTTTATACCATAAGTTTTGATAACATCTCGGCAAATACGGGTAATCAGTTGCTTAATTTCTTCATCTGCAAACAGGCGAATACCGGTTGGTACGCAAACCGTTAAAAAGTCATTCGAGCTGGCAATATTGTGGATCTTTGTTTCCGTTAAAAAACTGCTTGCATTGCCGCCATAACCATCCATCAGTATCAAAGCTCCCTGAATACGTGGTGATGTTGGTTTAATCACTGTATAGTAGCCATACACGCTATCGGCATTGTTGAACCATACCTTTTCATAGTTCTGTGCATCCGCCTTTAAAACAGATACAATGAAAAAAATAGTGCTGTAAATAAATGGTTTCATAATGAAGCAGTAGTTTGATTGGATGGTTGAAAATACAGCAGGTTCTTAAAAAATGCGGTAGTGAAAATGTTATTTTTAGTAAAGATGGATATATATAACAACAAGACGTTGCCCGTTAAAATAAGCAGATAGTGGAGAATAAAATAAACACGGAATAAGTAACCGCTGTATTTCATTAATTCATTTTCCTTATCTTCCGGCCATATTTCCGTTTCCTTACCGGGCAGGTCGCTTACCACAAACATCCGTTTACCAATGACCGGTGCAGAAACGCAGGGGATTGGCTTTGGTCTTCAACAACAACAGCATACTGGATTACTATAGTACTGGCAATTAATTTTGGTTTCCGAAGCATTTGCGGCTGGTTGCCATATGCATTGCTGATACTGCTGATAAACCAGGTGCAAAAGTTATCATTCAACAAATCACCTTTCTAAATTTCGATTTTATGGCAGAACAAAAAGGAAGAGCCCAGACTGCTCTGGGCGACGTTGCAGCACGGCAACTGGCGATTGCTACCCGTACGGTACCGCAAATGATTACCATTACCCCGCGCTGGCTTACACATTTGCTCAACTGGATTCCTGTTGAATCCGGCGTATATCGTCTCAACAAAGTAAAAGACGCAGAAAACGTGGAAGTAGATTGCTCCGGCCGCGATGAGCGTGCCCTGCCGCAAACCTATGTGGATTATATCGAGAACCCACGCGAATACAATCTTACCGCTGTAAATACTGTACTGGATGTGCATACCCGTGTATCTGATCTGTATAGCAAACCTTATAACCAGATCAGCGAGCAGTTACGTCTTACGATAGAAACCATCAAGGAACGCCAGGAAAGTGAGCTCATCAACAATAAAGAGTATGGTTTGTTGAGCAGTATTGTTCCGTCGCAACGCACCAAAACACGTACCGGCGCGCCAACACCTGATGACCTGGACGAATTGCTCGTAAAGGTTTGGAAAGAGCCTGGTTTCTTCCTGGCGCATCCGCTGGCTATCGCCGCTTTTGGCCGCGAATGTACCCGCCGCGGTGTACCACCTCCAACCATCAGTTTATTCGGTTCGCAGTTTATTACCTGGCGCGGCATTCCGTTGATTCCATCCAACAAACTGCCCATCGAAAAAAATAAGTCGAAGATTATTCTCCTGCGCACAGGCGAAGCAAGACAGGGTGTAGTGGGTTTATATCAGCCTAATTTACCGGGCGAATTATCTCCGGGATTATCTGTGCGTTTTATGGGTATCAACGAACGCGCTATCGCCTCTTACCTTGTTTCTTTATACTGTTCGCTGGCGGTACTGGTAGATGATGCCATTGCCGTGCTGGATGATGTGGCTATAGACAAGTATCATGATTATAAATGGTAGGGAAGGGGCAACAGGAGTAAGGTTTATGGTACAAGGTTTAAGGTATAAGGTTTAAGGAAGATAGAGCATTGGCTTTCTTTTTGTTCCTTCTCCATTACTACTATCTGGCTTTACTTGTGTCACTCACTTGTACGTCCGGTTCTAAATGGAGCAAGCCCCGCAAAAAGGTAAGGGTATATGGTTTAAGGCTTAGGGAAGAAAAGAATGCAGCCTTCCACCTTAGTCCCTAAGCCATTCGCCTTCTTCTTCAGCCTTTCAACTTTTTTTTCAAACAATCATCAAAAGCTTTTCGTATGCCATCTTATCCAAATGAACTGCCGGATGATGCGGCATTGCAGCAGTTGGCAAATTTATATTTCAAAGCGCTGCCGGGAGATTATCCCGCAGATACGTTCTCTGTGCCTGACCTGCAGAGCGGCTCGTTACAACATACGGCTGCGCAGGGCGGTAATGCCGTTCAACCGGATGAGCGGCCTGAATATACGGGCTACGCGCCTTCCTCTGTTGCAGGCAGCGGGGCGTCAGCATCGGCGATTGAGCATGACAGGTCGTTTAACCTGAATGCGCCGCCCACCAGCCACCCGGACCCGCATTTTGGTACGGGCAAAGTCCCACAATCTGTAGCGGGCAGCGGCGTATCGCCTTCGGCAGATGGCCGGGAAAATATCTTTCACCCGGGCGAATCTTCCAGGCAATTGCCCGAAGCAAATTACAGCGGCCAGATACCTTCTTCTGTTGCAGGCAGCGGCGTATCGCCCTCTGCTATCCAGCATAGCAAAACATTCAACCTGGATGCACCACCAACCAGTCACCCCGACCCGCATTTTGCAGGTACCGGGCAAGTGCCTTCATCGGTAGCGGGTAGCGGCATCTCTCCATCTTACGCACAACAAGGTCAGCAAACACCTGCTTTGTATGCGTTTGGGGAACAGCAGAATAACAGCCGCATTTATAATCCATTGTCTGCGCCTTTGCAAACGCACAGCGCAGTACCCACCTCGCCATCGTTTGGTTACCTGCCTTATGCAGAACAACCTTTTGAGGCCGACTTACAGCAACTGTTAGGCGGTATCAAAAGTTATGTTCCCTCCGCCCAGATACCGGGCACGGCGTACAGCGCACCTAACGCGACCGGCTTTTATTTTTTACCGGAAGAACCTTCGCTAAGCAAAGACTACAGCGCTTATTTTGTAAAAGATGTGCCGTCAAAGGAAACCTATACCGGCCTCCCAAAACCACCTTTCGATGTAAATATCATCAAGCAGGATTTCCCCATTTTGCAGGAGCGTGTAAACGGCCGTCAGTTAATCTGGCTGGACAATGCAGCCACCACGCAAAAGCCAAGGCAGGTAATTGACCGGGTGAGTTATTTCTACGAGCACGAGAACAGCAACATTCACCGTGCGGCGCATGAACTGGCGGCCCGTGCTACCGATGCTTACGAAGCAGCAAGACAAAAAGCGCAGCGGTTTCTCAATGCCAAATCACCCAACGAAATAGTTTTTGTTCGTGGTTCAACGGAAGCCATTAACCTGGTGGCGCAAAGCTGGGGCGACCAACACCTGCAACCAGGTGATGAAATTATTGTTAGCCACCTGGAGCATCATGCCAACATTGTGCCCTGGCAATTACTGGCGGGCAAGAAAGGACTTAAGCTGAAAGTAATACCGGTGGATGATGACGGGCAGGTGATACTGGAAGAGTATGGAAAACTGCTCGGTCCGAAAGTAAAGCTTGTGTCGTTTACACAGGTGTCCAACGCGCTGGGTACGGTAACGCCTGCCAAAAAAATGGTAGAGATGGCGCATGCCATTGGTGCCAGGGTTTTGGTAGATGGAGCACAGGCCGTGTCTCACCTGCGTGCCGATGTTACTTATCTTGATTGTGACTGGTATGTATTCTCCGGGCATAAAGTGTTTGGTCCTACAGGCATTGGTGTACTATATGGTAAAGAAGCACTGCTGAATGAAACGCAACCCTGGCAGGGCGGTGGTAATATGATACAGGATGTTACGTTTGAGCAAACCAAATTTCACAATGCACCATCCCGCTTTGAAGCCGGTACAGGCAATATTGCGGATGCGGTAGGGTTAGGCGCCGCCATAGACTATGTAACACGTATTGGCATGGATAATATCCACCAATACGAACATTACCTGTTGATTTATGCGACCCATTTGCTGAAGCAGGTGCCTGGTCTTCGCCTGATTGGCACCGCTGCTGATAAAGCCGGCGTGCTTTCTTTTGTACTGGATGGATTTAAGACAGAAGAAGTAGGCAGTTATCTTAACCAGCATTATGCTATTGCAGTACGCAGCGGCCACCATTGTGCGCAACCTATCCTGCGCCGGTTTGGTGTAGAAGCAACCGTGCGTCCTTCACTGGCGTTGTATAATACTTGTAGTGACATAGATACGCTGGTAACGGCTTTGCACCGGTTAAAAAGCGGGCAGAAGCAACGGTAATTCTACAACAGGCAAGGTAAATTGTTTTAAAATACACAGGGCTACCGATATTATATTGGTAGCCCTGTGTATTAATGTTATTAGCTGAGTATTATTTTTTTCTGAAAAACAATCTTACAGGTATTCCTTTAAAGTCAAAGTTGGAGCGAAGTTGATTCTCCAGGTAATTTTTATAAGGCTGTTTGATATCATCAGGGAAGTTGCAGAAGAACGCAAAAGATGGTACATGCGTAGGCAATTGCGTAACATACTTGATCTTGATAGAATGGCCGCGAACAACCGGTGCATGATAGCTTTCCACTGCTTTCAGCATTACCTCGTTCAGTTGGCTGGTAGGTATTTTACGGGTTTTATTTTCAAATACTTCCAGGCCTGCCTCGATGGCTTTAAAGATCCTTGTTTTGTCTTTGACGGAAATAAAGATAAATGGAACGTCATTAAAAGGGGCAAGCCGCTGCTTTAATTCCTTTTCATAATCCCTTGCCGTGTTGGTTTCTTTTTGTAGAAGATCCCATTTGTTTACCAGCACCACAATGCCTTTACCTTTTCGTGCAGCCAGGGAATATATATTGATGTCCTGTGCAGTAATACCTTTCGATGCATCCAGTACCAGCAGGCATACATCCGCTTCATCCATTGCCTTTATGGCTCGTATAACGGAATAAAATTCCAGGTCATCCTTTTCCTTGTTTTTTTTGCGGATACCTGCAGTATCAATAAGCACAAATTCTTTTTGAAAAAGATTATAGTGTGTGTGAATGGTATCTCTTGTAGTGCCGGCAATATCACTTACAATGGTTCTTTCCTGGCCGATCAATGCATTCAGCAATGATGACTTCCCCACATTCGGCTGGCCGATGATGGCAAATTTGGGTAGTTCATCCTGGCGTATGGTATCGTCAGAAGCCTCTTCGGTCATCAGTTCTGTAACTGCATCCAGCAATTCGCCGGTGCCGCTGCCGGTCATACTGCTCAGGAAGAAAATCTGTTCAAAACCAAGGCTGTAAAATTCGGAAGCTTCCAGCAGCCTGTTATTGTTGTCAACTTTATTTACTACCAGGAAAACCGGTTTAGGAGTGCGGCGAAGCATATCAGCCATTGCCTCATCCAGTTCGGTAATTCCAATGGCCGCATCTGTCATAAAAATGATTGCATCAGCTTCTTCAATCGCTATTTTTACCTGCTTGCGTATTTCGGTTTCAAAAATATCTTCACTGCCGGCAACAAAGCCGCCGGTATCAATCACATTGAATGTTTTGCCATTCCAGTCGGCAATACCATATTGCCTGTCGCGTGTTACACCACTAACGTCATCAACAATTGCCTTACGCTGCTCAAGCATACGGTTAAAAAAAGTGCTTTTGCCAACATTTGGCCGTCCTGTAATGGCTATTGTAAAACTCATATCCCTTGTTTCAGGCTGCGAAAGTAAACTATTTGGGGCAGGGTTAAGACGCTCATTGATTTACCTGGCCGGCTGTTCATTGTAAAAATTAAGAAATTGAACTACCTGCTCTTCGTTTTTTAAATCATTTTTCTGATCTTTCAGCCAGTTGTTTATGTTGTCATTGGGTGGAATAATCGAAAGAATATTAGCTTTTTTTATTTTGTCTAACGCTGTTATACTGTTATTGAAATACAAATAGTATTTTGAATGCTGAGAAAAACTATAAATATTTTTGTTCATTATTGCGTCCCTTCTTTTTTCCAGCTTTACCAGATTACGTTTGAGAAGCCTGGCATCACCCGTGTTTAAGTTTTGATAAAACACATTATTTTCACCCCCTTCCAGCGAAGAAAATTTTTCAAAAACTGCCACTGGGGCAGAAGAGTCGGATTCGTTGTAAAATGCAATTTTGTTTACGATATTACTCACCGTCATTTCCTTTTCCTGTTCGTTTAAATAATGAACATTATTGTCGTACAGGTTAAGTTTTACTTTTTGTACAGTATATATGCTATTATGTGTGCAAAATAATATAGCTTTTTGCCAATTACTATTCCAGTAAGGACTTCCTGAAATATCACTTAAGTTAATCGATTCTCCATTGGTACCGGGAATAGTAGCTTCATGTACATAGGTAAGTCCATAAGAATTAAGCGGGTTAATAATTTCAGCGCTTTTATCCTGCGACAAACACTTTCCACTCACAAAAAACAATATAAAAGATATAAGGATCCGCATTGTTGAACAAGATTAACCGTATAAATTAATGATAGCCGAATTCCCGCAGGTGAAGGTCATTGTCGCGCCATTTCGGTCGCACCTTGATGAAAAGTTCGAGGAATACCTTCTGCTGCAGAAAAGCTTCAATGTCCTTACGGGCAAGCGAACCTATCTGTTTGATCATTTTTCCTGATTCACCTATGAGGATTGCTTTCTGGCTTTCCCGTTGAACAATGATATCTGCCTGTATTTTTACCAGGGTTTCTTTTTCTTTGAATTCATTCACCATAATCGCGGTGTGATAAGGAATTTCATCACCAAAAAGCTCGTATACTTTTTCGCGGATAATTTCACCGGTAAAAAATTTAGTCGGGAGATCGGTAAGGTCGTCTTCATCGTAAAATGCATCACCTTCAGGCAAAAACTCAAGAATAGTGCTAAGTAGCTGATCAACATTTAGTTTTTGAAGCGCGGAAATCGCAATCAGTTTTTTACAGTATGGACGTTGCAGAAAAAAACGGCTGATTTCTTCCAACCGGCCTTTTTTAACCTTATCTGTTTTATTAATCACTACAATACATGGCACTTTTAACCTTAAGGCAGTAAAAAGCTGATCATTTTCTTCGGGGTTTTCATTTGCATCTGCCAGTAGTATTGCAACATCCGCATCTTCCAGTGCACTTTTTACACTCTGCATCATTTTTTCATGAAGCTTGTATTTAGGCTCGATGATACCCGGTGTGTCTGAGAAAATAACCTGGTATTCACCTGGTTTGGTAAGAAAACCCTTGATCCTGTGACGTGTAGTTTGAACCTTTGAAGAAACAATAGCCAGCTTTTCGCCAAGAATGGCGTTTAATAAAGTGCTTTTGCCGGCATTGGGTTTGCCAAATATGTTAACGAAACCTGACTTCATAAATAATTGAGCGAAGGTATTAATAATGAAGAAGCTTTTATTACCTTGCAGTATATAAAGTAATCTGCCCTGATAAATTTAAAACCTGAACAGATCCTCATTTCCAATGAATGCCATAGCCTCAGAATTCTATGAGATAATCTTTTACCGAAATTTTAAGAAGCGCAGTCATTTCCAGGAAGAGAAATAGCTGTTTTTTACATGCTGAAGACCAGTATATCGATTTACTAAATAATCATACAGTTAAATAATCATACAGTTATGTATAAAGTCATCCTCTTTGTGTTATGCCTGCCATTATTTGGCCAGGCTAAGGTAATAGAAACGACCCTTGCAGGCAGGAATGCGTTGGTATATCTGCCGGCTGACTACGATCAAAGCAAGTCTTACCCTGTAATGCTTTATCATCCGGAAACGGGTATCATGGGTCCCGCTGGCAAAGTGTTAAGGGAAAATGGCCCTTTTAAATATATCACAGATAGTACCGATCTGCAGCAGGAGCTCATAATTGTTGCCGTAATGCCGGATGGCCCTGAAGCAAGAGGCCGTGAGATTAACAGCTATATTAATGCAGTGAAAGAACAATATAAAGTAAGCGGTATTGTTCTTACCGGAATTGGGGGTGGAAACCACTCCTGGATATGGTATGCTTTTGATAGTGAAAATGATTTTAGCAGAATTAGTGCTTTTGCCATCGCATCCGGTCAGCCGGATGCCGGTGAATTTGTATCCAGGCATCCTGATTGGTTTGAAAAGTATGGTGTTCATTACTGGGGTTTTTGCGGTACGGCCGATCCTTTATATGACAATCAAAAGAACTTTTTTACGTCCATTAAAAAGATATCTCCATCATTGGCAAACTGGACTGACTGGAACGATGCCGGGCATGGCAATCCTGTTTGGTCTGAAGTGTATAACCCGTCGTGGAGCAATAATGAAAATCATACAAATCTGTATGCCTGGGCTGTTAGTGTAACAAAAGAGCGAAATGAGCATTTCGCAACTGCTGAAAATACTCCAGCTCCGTCAGTCAACAAGCGCAGCGGCGATGCTTTTGAAATGGTGCTCACCCGTGCCCCGGATAATACGGCTTATATCGAAGATGCGTCTTATATTAAACCCGGGAGTAAGATTATATTAACCGGCAGGTACAAGTGGATACAGATTAAAAATTTAAATGGCACACCCGAGAAACCGATCACTATTATCAACAAAGGCCAGGTAGTTGTGGGTGGTTTTCAATCATATACCATGATTGTAACCGGCAGCAATTTTAAAATACTTGGTAACGGAAACCCCTCCATAAAATATGGCATCAAGCTGGACGGCGGTTTAAGTCAGGCTGGTATGAACAATTTTGGAATTGCACCGGGCAACAGCTCAAATGTTGAAATTGCCTATTGCGAGTTCTCCAAAATGGCAGCAGGCATTTTTCAAAATCCCATTCAGGGCAACCCGATGGAGAATTGTTTTTATCATCATAATTACTTTCACGATTTTGATAATCCCAAAGAAAGAGGTAGGAGTGAAGGTTTTTACCTGGGAAACACAAAAGGTCAATCAAGTGCCTACTTTGTAAACTGCCGTATCGAAGATAATTTGTTGGAACGCCTCTCCGGTGATGGTATACAGGTGTGCAATGGTACTTTTTCCATTAAAAACAATGTAATAAAGAAATGGGGACAGGCGCAATTGGAGGCCCAGGATAACGGAATATTGGTAGGTGGCTTTTGTTCTGCAACGGTAACCGGCAACCATTTGTCTGATGGTACCGGCATTGGGTTTCAGTTTTTAGGCTCAGGAAATAATACGGTATCGGGTAATGTATTTGAAAATATTAATACTACAGGTGGTACTGAGCCTGATAAGAGAGATATCATTTATATCAACGCGAAGAGCAACGCTAAGGCGAATCTTACATTTAGTAATAATGAATTTATTAACGTAAAGCCCGGAAGGAAAGTAATTTTTAATGGAACAGAGGGGGCGAATATAGGCGTATTCAGGTTTGAAAATAATAAAGGTGTCTCCAGAACGGAAGCTGCGCTTACCCATAAGGATACGTTTGTCTCTTCAGGTAGCAGTAAGAAAAAATAAACCAAACTGTTAGTTGGTATGATTTTTGAAAAGTTATGAATATTCAATTATCTCCTGAAAGATCACGTTCACTATCTTAATAAAGACCAACAGCATCCAATAGCTGGCAGAAAAACTCATTCAATATCTGTTAAAAGCCACCCTCACTAATAACTCTTTTAATACACTATTAAGAAGGCCGGTAGGTTCATCATGCTGTATGTGGCATTATTGGATCTGCCGGTTTTGTTTTATGTGAGATTGCTGCCTAGGAAAGTTCTATCAGGATATCGCGAACCCCTTCTTTTTCCTTTATTTCTTCCAGTAACTGTAACCTGATGGTAATTAATTCAGAACGAATACGTTCCAGGCTTGAGGTATTGCGGCCGCTTTTTTTTGCATTACTGATGATTGTCTCTACTTCTTCAATGCCGGCATTAATATTTCTAAGTTTTTCAGTCATGATATAGCGATATTGGAAGGCACAAAAATAAGCGCACTTTTAATTGCAACCCAAAAACGATCTGTAAAAACACCACCTTAACGGCTAAAGTTTTGATTAAAATTGTAAAAAGGGGCAGAAAAAATAAAGCACGCATTGAAATGCGTGCAATTCCCAATTAAAAGTCGTGATTTTGTCTGGTCGCCCTATATTCAAAATAAGTGCCAGAAATATTAAACAAGATTATTATATAAGTCTTTAAGAGTGATATTTCAAAAAAAGAAGTGTTGACAATAAAACAATCACTCCCGTGACTACGGTGATTATTTCTTTTGGTGTTACCGGTCTGCCCACATAAGCCCGTATTGTTTTAAATTTCTCAATTTCGGTTCGCATGGAAAGAAGAAAACGTACAAATAGAATTCCGATGAAAATGGAGATGATTGCCTTTAAATGAATTATTTGCATGAAGCTGAGGACCTTTTAGATAAAAGAATCTGTAATGCCGGAAGCAAGCAACAATAAACGCGCCAGTTCATAGAAAGCAGCATGTCAAAACAAACATGAACATAATTCCACGCAGGAAGAATGTGAACAAATGCGTTTAGAAATTACGGAAAGCTTAGCGGGCAGTATTCCCAGGTGAATCATTACTAAATATTCCGATGATACCTACCAGGCATGCAAACAATAATCCTACAGACCAGATCATTGCATGCAGCAGTTTTCCGATAAAAAGAACAAGTTTTTTCATGATGGCAATTGAATTACGTTATGGGTAAGGTGGCAAATGATAGCAATCATTATAAAGGTACAACTGCATTTTATTACCTGCTGATTAACTATTGCACAAACTCTTAATAAGTTTTAACCTTGTCTGTAGTCGAGAGACTAATTTGTGTATTTAAGGCGATGAGCGGAGGGAAATAAAAAAGCCTCAATTACTTGAGGCCTTAGTTGCGAAGGGAGGGTTCGAACCTCCGACCTTCGGGTTATGAGCCCGACGAGCTACCGCTGCTCTACTTCGCGATGTATCTTTAACGCTGTTGTTTTGAACTGTTTCAAAAACGCGCTTTTTTTGCGATTGAGGGTGCAAATATAGAACCCTATATTATACCAGCCAACTTTTATTTAAATTAATCATCCTGTTTTTTAATACTTGCCCCACCGCTGGTATCTACACCGGTAATAGCACCGGTACCCTTATAACGGATAATGCTTCCGCCGCTGGCATCTGCTTTTAATTCCTTGTTTACGGTAACATTGATGATAGACCCGCCACTCGCATCTACATTACAGCTATTGCTTATCAATTCATAATCTTTAAAAATGCTTCCGCCGCTGGCGTCAATATTCACTTCGTCAAATTTTCCTTTTAGTTTGGCAATGCTGCCACCGCTTACTTCAATGTTTAAATGATTGCCCGTAAAGTCACCCTCCAGGATGCTTCCCCCACCCATATCAGCATTCAGGTCACTTACTTTAATAGGGTCTGCCGCCCTTATCAGGCTGCCGCCGCTCCCTTCCAGTGAATTCAACTCTGTTACAGTTACATAAGCCTTTACTTTCTTATTACCGAAATTCCAGCCGTTCCAGAAACCATTTTCCAGGGAAATTCTTAAAACGCCGTTTTTCACTTCGGTCTTGATTTTCGGGATGAATTTTTCGTCTGAGGCGCTAACAGCAACCGCCTGTTCTGTGCCTTGCGAGAGATAAAGATTTATGCCGCCACTTACATCCACGCCGGTAAAGTTGCCCACTTTACGCACTTCGGCATTGGCATCGTACACAAGGTTCTGTGCGTTAGCAATCTTTGTAAAGGCTACGGCGCACAACAAAAAGAACATCCATTTTTTTATCATAGCAAGGGTTATTTACCTGGTTTAAACGTAGCAAATCTAAAAAGGTTACAGTCAATATAAAATTCTGTTGTTACTTTGCGCTGCTATCTTTTAAATATTCTGCTTTCAGGTATCCAGTGCTGAGTTACAACCGGTATAACCTGACATTGGTCTTGAACTGCTGAGCTTTGAACAATAGCATTCCTCGGGGTGCTTCCGCAAGGAGGCTGAGATCACACCCGTAGAACCTGAACAGGGTAATTCCTGCGAAGGGAAAGGCGAACTCTCTTTTTTTGTCCTCTCCATTAGCAACAGATCCCCTGTTCCCAAAATTATTTAACAGACAAAATCAGAACATGAAGAAATTTTTGGGAACACTCACTGTGTTATGCATTGCATTCATCACCCACGCCCAATTTTCCGTGAAAGGAAAAGTGCTCAACAGTCAGCAACAGCCGCTTAAAGATGTAACTGTTACATTGAAGTTTAATTCCGGAAGGCAACTAATTGCACTAAGCAAAGAAGACGGTGCTTTTAGTTTTGACCGGCTAAAAAACAATCTTGCAGGTAAAATAAGTTTTGAACATGTAAGCAAGAAGAAAATTGAGCAGGATGTTAGTATTAGCGGATCTGATGTGGTATTGAACATTACGCTGGAAGAAAACAATTATTTCCTGGAACCGCTGGAGGTAAAAGCGGTCCGCGCATCAGACAAGGCGCCGTTTACCAAAACCAATATCGGGAAAGCAGAGATCGCCAAAACAAACCTTGGCCAGGACCTGCCGATGCTGCTTAACCAAACACCATCCGTAGTGGTAAATTCCGATGCAGGAAATGGCATTGGTTATACCGGTTTACGCATTCGTGGTTCCGATGGTACCCGTATTAATGTTACACTCAACGGAATCCCTTACAACGATGCCGAAAGCCATGGCAGTTATTTTGTGGATATGCCTGATTTTACGTCATCTGTCAACTCAATTCAAATTCAGCGTGGTGTAGGTACTTCCACTAATGGGGCAGGTGCTTTTGGTGCAACTATCAACCTTAGCACCAACGAGTTTAATGAAAAGCCCTATGGTGAAATCAATAACAGCTTCGGATCTTTTAATTCGTGGAAAAATACGATCAAAGCAGGTAGCGGGTTAATCGACGATCATTTTACGGTAGATGTAAGGCTAAGCCGTATCTCCAGCAATGGGTTTATTGATCGCGCCAAAACCAATCTTCAATCATTTTACTTTTCTACGGCATATACAAATAAGAAAACTTCTCTTCGGCTGAATATTTTATCAGGCAAAGAGCAAACTTACCAGGCATGGAACGGTGTGCCCGAAGCAAAACTCTTTGGTACAAAAGACCAGTTGCAAAACTTTTATGAAAACAATGTGGGCAACTATTTTTTCAATACTGCCGATTCATTGAACCTCTTCAATAGCGATAAAAGAAAGTACAATCTTTTTACTTATCCCAATCAAACCGATAACTACGTACAAACGCACTACCAGTTATTCTTTAACCAGGCTATTAACGACAGGTTATCATTAAACATCGCTTCCTTTCTCACACGTGGTAAAGGTTATTACGAAGAATACAAAGTGCAGCAGAAATATGCTAATTACGGGCTTCCGGATTTTACAACAGGCAATGATACTTTAAGGGCCACAGATCTTGTTCGCCAGCGTTATCTTGATAATTACTATTACGGCCAGGTGGTTTCCCTTCAGTACAAAACAAACAAAGATGAAATAACGATTGGCGGCGGCTGGACTAAGTATGACGGCAAGCATTATGGCAACGTTATATGGGCCATGGCTGGTATTCCCAAAGACTACCAGTATTATAATTACCCGGCGGTTAAAACAGACATGAACGTATATGCCAAATGGCTTCATTCATTCAATAACAACTGGAGCGCTTTTGCAGATGTTCAGTACAGGCATGTAATGCATGATATGAAAGGTTTTGAAGGCAACCCTACATTGTTTGTAAAAAGAGTGTTTGATTTTATTAACCCTAAAGCCGGTATTGCTTACAATGCCAACGGATGGAACGCTTACCTGAGTTATGCAATGGCAAATAAAGAACCAAACCGTGATGACTTCCAGGCCAACCCCGTGCAGCAGCCCAAAAAAGAAACCCTGCACGATTTTGAACTGGGTATAGAAAAGAAATATTACCGCTATAGCTGGGGAGCGACCATCTATTACATGTCGTATAAGAACCAGTTAGTACAAACCGGCCAGATCAATGATGTGGGAGCATACACACGTACCAATATTCCCGACAGTTACCGGTTGGGTATTGAACTGCAGGGTGCTGCAAAAGTTACCCGCTGGTTAAGTGTGAATGCAGGCGCAACGCTTAGCAGGAACAAGATCAAATCTTTTACCCAGTACGTTGATAAATACGATGAAAGTTTCGACTGGACTGGTCAGCAGGCCGATCAATACAAGCAAACCGATATTTCTTTTTCGCCATCGCTGATCATGAACGGATCGGTGAATTTCACGCCGGTACCGCAACTGGAAATAAGCCTGCTTAGCAAATATGTAAGCAGGCAGTACCTGGATAATACGCAAACAAAGAGCCGCAGCCTTCGCGATTACTATGTACAGGATGCCCGGGCTGCTTACACGTTTAAAAAGTTATTGTTCAGCGAATGGACGATCACTGCGCAGGTGAACAATGTCTTCAGCCGTCAATACGAGCCCAACGGCTACACATTCGGTTATTATTACGGTACCGCACTCACCACCGAGAATTATTATTTCCCGATGGCGGGTATTAATTATATGCTGGCGCTGAATATAAAGCTGTAAGATATACCGGGGGAAGGTAAGGCTAAGAAAGTATCAACTTCACTTTTTACATCAACTCTTCTTTTTTAACTGTGCATAGTTTTATTGCTATGCACAGTTGTTTTTTATATGATGCACTGATGTAAAGTTATTTTACCCGATCACTTTTAAATAACCATTCCGTGAATTATATTAGGCATATAAATCATTGCTATGCCTTTTCAAACCATTGATGAAGTTGTTGCTGCCCTGGATGTGATTGTAGATAACTGTGAGCAACAACAATTACGTGCCGGGTATTTTGCTGCTTTATATAAACGTATGACGGTTGCCGTAAAAGAAGGGATTGTCAATGGTATGTTTGAAAACGGTGTGCGGATGGAAAAACTGGATACCTGTTTTGCAGAACGCTATACCAGCGCCTGGCAATGCTACGGTCAAAAACAACCCTGTTCCGCCTCCTGGCAATTTGCTTTTGACGGATGCAGCAGTACAGGCAACACGGTAATACAAAACCTGCTGTTGGGGATTAATACCCACATTAATTTAGATCTTGCCATTGCCGCTGCCACTATTGCGCCCGGTGATGCCATTCATGCACTTGAGCCGGATTTTAACAGCATCAACGATGTGATCTCTTCCCTGGTAGATGATGTACAGGAATGCCTGGCGCAGGTTTGGTTTCCTATGCGGATGCTGGCAAAAATTGCCAATAACCACCAGGAAGCTGTGTTGAATTTTAGTATAGATGCAGCGCGAAAAACAGCCTGGGCCAATGCAGTATTACTGGCATATAAGAATGAAGAGGAACAAAAGGCGCACATCCATTTGATGGATGATATGGTAAAGCAGGTAGCACAGCGTATTCAATCTCCCGGTGGATGGGCAGGTACTATCCTTAAAGTAATTCGTGCAACGGAGTATGATGATATTGCAAGAACCATCCGCTTAATAGATACGGTTGTGGTGAGTTAGCCTGGCGTATAGGAAATGTTTTGTAGCCTGGTTGCTTATTTAACTGGCTGTGACCGGAACTTTTATAGTGGTCTTGTTTTCTGTCGGGTTGGTTTCAAATTTAATTTCTCCGCCAATCAATACCACCCTGTTCTGAATATTCTTTAAACCAAGCCCGTTGGCACTGTACCTCAACGCTTCAAACTGTTGCTGTGATAAACCCTTGCCGTCATGAATAATTTGAAAAGATACCTGCTGGTTCTGCAATGTTGAATTGATGTTGATGTAAGCCGGTTTGCTATGTTTAAGCATGTTATTGCAAAGCTCCTGTATCAGCCGGTATACATGAATGTCTTTATCTGTGCCCAGGCTGTCGTAACTCTCTTCCAGCTCCACTGCCGATGTAATGGATGACCCTTGCGTTATCTTCTTTACAAAACTCCGGATGGCTTCATTTAGTCCCAGGTTTTGCAGCATGCCTCCATGCAGGTTATGCGAAATGGTGCGCACCTTGGTTACAGATTCCGTTAGCAGGTCGATACACTTTTCATGGGCAGTCTTGCCTGCCTCATCAAGCATCGCGGTGTTAATGTTAAACATAAACAGTTTGGTGGCAGAAAGCACGGCGCCCACATCGTCATGTAATTCTTCCGCTACCCTTTTTTTCTCCGCCTCTTCCCCGCGGATGGCTGCTTCTATCAACTGGTTTTGCTGCTGTTCCCGCAAATGCATCATTTCCTGCCGGTAACGGAATTTGCGGCGCTGACTAAGGTTAAACGATAGCAGAAAACCAATCAGCAGGATCAGCATTGCACCAATGCCCACCACTACCAGGCTTATGATGTACGAGTTCTGATCCCCCGTAATAGGAATATATGCTGTTGACATACAATAAAGATAATCCGGTGCAATGGCTTTTTACACCCGTTTCGGCGAAGTTCCCTGCTTTGGCGATAGGAAATGCAGGGGAAATAAAAAATATTCTTGTGTGGGAAGACAAAATGCATGCGTGATAAAACCAGTTTCCGTACCGGGCATAGCGGGTCTTTGAGTGCGTGTGGATCGCGGAGTTCCTGGGGCCTGCACTAATAATCTGGTAAAAGGGGAAAATAATGATGCAGGTGAGGGGTTTGGTCTCGTATCATAAGATAGCTTTTATTGCTTACGCGGATCTGCTTTCCGTCACCAGGCCTGCGAAGCTTGAATTTATATTATACCATCCATAGCCTGGTGCTTTAACACTCACAGCTACGCTTAAGCCGGAACCGCTTACGAAGCTGGTATTGATAAAGCATATCATGTGATTGCCGAAAGATAACAAAAGAGCTGAATGCAAATGGATAGCCTGGTACAATAAAGTTGCAGCCTTTACTTTGCTACAAAATAAATTGATGCAAAACGGCATCCGGTAAACGAATTACCTTCAGCATCACATCATAACAAATCAACTCCAGCCTGTAAATGGGAATAACGCATTCCCGGTAAGCCTGGTTTATACACCGGCACTACCATTGCTGCCGTTTTTTGGCTTTGCGCCGGGAAGTGTGTCTGTTACATCAAAGCCCCAATCACCAAGTTTTTTTAGTGCTTTTGAATACTTGCCTCTGAGTACATCACGGCTTGCTTTCACCACCAGTTTAATGTCAACCATTAGTAAATCGCGTTCCTGGTAAACTTTATCGGCATTACGTGCGTAACCTTCTGCCTCATTATGTTTCGCAAGTGCGTTTTTGATATTCGGCCCGATTACATCAAAATTGTAGTCTTCCAGGTGGGCCAGGGGGCTTGCGGCACCGTCTGAAAGATGCTTTTCGTAAATTTTGTTAGCGAGGGTAAGTAATTCTTCCACGTTGCGGGGAACTATAATCTTTGCCATAGTTCAGGGGTATTAAATTGAAGGAATTGGGTTTTCGTTACAAAATTACAAAGGGGTAATGCCTGAAAGAAGGGCTAAAAGGCGGTAAACCAGGTCTGTTTGTCGGTTTTTTAAGTGGAAGGGGGTATTTTATTTGTTGCAGACCTCTTGTCAGACGTGACATTGCCGTTGTCAGATGTAACATTGCCGTTGTCAGACGTAACATTGCCATTGTCAGATGCAACATTGCCGTTGTCAGACGTGACATTGCCATTGTCAGATGTAACATTGCCATTGTCAGATGCAACATTGCCATTGTCAGACGTGACATTGCCATTGTCGGACGTGACATTGCCGTTGTCAGATGCAACATTGCCATTGTCGGACGTGACATTGCCGTTGTCAGATGCAACATTGCCATTGTCGGACGTGACATTGCCATTGTCAGACGTGACATTGCCATTGTCAAGTTCTGATTGTCTACAAAATGATCAGCATAGTATTGGAATTGCTGATGGGAAGTTTTTTGAAACTTACCCGGGGAGGTGTCAATTGCAACAGGTGATCAGGCAAGGCTTTTCATGGGAGTAATAGATTTACCATAGAATGCGTAAGCAATAAAGAAACAAAAGATGCCAAAAGTAATATTATGTACATACCACATATTGGTGGCAAATGTTTTTGCAGTAACGATCAGGATGTCATAAAAAAGAAAAATAAAAAAATTGATAGCCTCATAAATAGTTAATCCTGTTGTAACGACAAGTGAGGCGTCAAATTCAAGGGACAAATTTTCATCACCTAGTTTTTGCAAGAAGTAATGAACACAGAAAAGCATTAAGATAATGCCTTCCAAGGCTAAAAGTTTTGAGCTGATAATAAAAAAATTATCAAAAAATATAAAAACTAAGGATGTACAAAAGAGAAATATTCCTGATATTAATTTAAAAGAAAGCCATCTGATTTTGTATCCATTACAATAGAAAAAATAAATAAAAAAAAGTGTTCTGACTATTGAATGGATATTATAAATAAAATTATTTCTACTAAAATATAATGGTAGTTTATAGCGTGCGAGAAATGATCTGACTTGTGAATTATATTGCCAGATTAACCCGGCGAAAGTATTTAATATTAAGGCAATAATCAGATACCAGAAAACTATTTTTATTATATGTTCATTATTCTTCTTATAAGAATAAAAGGCAAGAGGGATTAATATAATTAATGCCTCAGACCAACTCAGTATTTCTTTATACATGTTAGAAAGGTTAACTGTGAAGGAGGAGTATCGCAGGCTCCTTCACAGTTATTATTTTAGTGAACATGTTTAACCTCATCCATTGCCATTCCTCTTGCAGCGGCGGTACCATCTGCTCTGTGAGGGCAATCTGGTGGGCATGGTAAAACCTTCATGTATCTCTCTGCCGGTGCTAGTGGGGCGGCCAGGTTTTTTTGCTGCTGGCCTTCGGCTTTAATCACAGGCAAATGATCAGCATCAACATCCTCGCCTTTTTTAATGGGAACTACATAAAGCGAAGCATAAGAATTTTTATCTTTAAATGGAATCAGCAATATAGAGTCAAATTGCCTGATGGGAGTTCCTAAACTGTCCAGTTTTTTGAAGAAAGTTTCAATGGTATCTTTCCACAACTCAAGGTTCGCAAAACGGTAGGGAGGTACAAAATCATAATTCTTGCGTTCGGGTACCGGCCTGGCAAATTCTGACTCAAAAAACTCACCGGCCTTTGTTTCTTCCTTTTTCCAGGCATATCCTAATATGTCAAACTGAAAATTACCACCGGTATCTTGTTTGGCATTCTGGTATTGAAAATTGATACTTTGAAAATCTTTTGTTTCAATCAGTTTTAAAAACTGATCCGTGGTCATACCAACTGTGTAAAATAAGGTCTTGCTTTTTCCTTTATCACCATGTCCTCCATGGTCTTTACAGGATTGAAGACCTATAAATGCAATTAAGACAAGCAGGGTAGCAATCGTTTTTACATAAGGCGTGCGGCACTTTGAAGAAAGTTGATTTGGTTGATGTATCATAGCGGTTGTTTTATACACTGTAAAGTACAGCACTCAATGATATTTACAACTATAAAAAAGGAAATTTCCTTATCGCGACGTTATATCTTTTTTGATAGCTTATACCCGTTCTTTAATAACCACTGTAATACTTTATCCCGCTGATCTCCCTGTACAATGATCTCCCGGTCTTTTACGGCGCCACCGGTACCGCAAAAGTTTTTAATCTTTTTACCGGTTTCTTCCAGGTCTTCGCTGGTTCCTTTAAAGCCTTCTACCAGGGTAACCGCTTTGCCACCGCGGTTTTTTGTGTCAAGCCGAACTTTTAATTTTTGCTGCTCCGGGGGAAGCGTTGATTGTTCTGCCTGCTCCTCTTCTTCAAATTTGAAATTTGGGTCTGTGCTATATACAAATCCCCTGTTATCAGGTTTATTTTTCTTACTCATGATGGTTATTGTTGATGTAGTTGTTCAAGGCTTGTTTGTTTAAAGTTCAAAGGTTGCCTGTACAGGGTTTGAGTTTGGTTTGTTTAATGTTCAATAGTGGAAATGCAAAACTGTGTGGCCTTATGCAATCACTGCCTTAAGGCTTAAATCAAGGCTGCGGGCCTGGTGAATCAGACCGCCAACACTTACATAATCTACCCCGGTAGCGGCATAGGCAGTAAGTGTGTCCAGGTTAATACCGCCACTGGCCTCTGTTTCAAATTCACCGTTGATCATTTCCATCGCGGTCTTTACCTGTTCCGGGCTAAAGTTGTCAACCATAATACGAAATACTTTGCCTTTGCCTATTTCACATACCAGTTTCACATCGTCCAGGCTGCGGGTTTCCACTTCTATTTTTAAACCGGGTTTTGTGGTTTGCGTATATTCCCAGGCTTTGTTAATGGCGTTCACGAGTCCGCCGCTGTAATCAATATGATTGTCTTTAAGCATGATCATATCATACAAGCCAAAACGATGATTCACGCCGCCGCCAATATGTACGGCTTCTTTTTCCAGCAGGCGGAAATTGGGGGTTGTTTTCCGGGTGTCCAATACTCTGGTGTGGAAACCCTTTAACAGGTCTACATATTGTCTTGTAAGGGTGGCAATACCACTCATGCGCTGCATACAGTTTAGTACCAGCCGTTCACAGGTAAGAATGGTCTGGATGGAGGCGCTTACTTCAAAAGCTTTTTCCCCGGATTGCATACTGTCGCCATCATTTTTATAGGCGGTGAACAATACTGCAGGCTCAACATAACGCAATATCTTTTCAGCAACGGCAACACCGGCAAGTATTCCATCCTGCTTTATCTTTAAAACAGCTTTTCCCTGCCGGGTAGCTGGTATACAACTTAAAGTAGAATGGTCGCCATCGCCTACATCTTCTTTTAAAGCTTCGTCTATTAAATGCTGCAGTTGTTCGTCAAATGATTTCATATGGCAAAACTAATTAAATCTCCAGCAAACAGGAGACGTGATGGTTTTTACACTTTATCATGTTCAGGTAAGACATCTATCTGTTCCCGGTTTTCCGGCCGGTCGAAAAAATAAATCACCGCACCTATCAGCAGAATTCCAATGCCTATCAGGCTTTCCCGCGGCCTGCTTTGGTAAGTAAACCATAACACGTAGGCGTTAAACAGCAGAAAAATAATTTGCAACACGGGCTTTAACGGACTTTTGAAAGTGGCTTTATGAGTGGGTTTAAGAAAAAGACTGGTAGCAACCGTTAACGATGCCATTAACTGTAATACAAAGCCAGCATACAATAATACTTTTTCAAATGAGCCGGAAAGAGAAAGTCCGATACTGATGATGATATGCAGCCAGAGCGCATTCACCGGTATTCCATGACTATTTCTGCGGGCCAATGGCCGCCATAATTTATTTTCCCTGGCCATGGCCCAGGTAACTCTTGGCCCTACCCACAGGTAAGAGCTGATAGTAGCAACCAACTGAATGGCGATAAAAATGCTTACCCATTTGCCGCCGCTTTCGCCCAGCAGGTTGCGAAAAGCTATAAAGGTGACTTCTTCTTTACCTGCCAGTTCATTTACGCTGGCATTCTTTAATAAAGCTACCTGGAAGAGAACATAAGCAACGGCCACAAATAAGGTACTTCCAATCAAAGCCCTGGGAAGATTGCGGGAAGGGTTTTCAACTTCATCTGCCACATAAGCTGCCGCATTCCAGCCGGTGTAGGCAAAACTTACATACACCATAGATACAGCGAAACCGGGTTGCAACAGTTCCTGCTTCCAGGAACCGCCAAAGCTTAGTGAATTAACCCCCTGGCCGGGTAACAGAAAAGCCAGCAGGATAAGTACAACAATAAACAATACTTTAATTAAGGTGGTGGTATTTTGAAACCGGCTGCTGTGTTTAATGGTAAAGCTGTGCATTAAACCAGTAATGATAATTACCACGATTGCAAGCCATTGATTGTTGGCAAGCCCGAATGGGGAGAGGTAACGCGTAAGTGCCATGGCAGCGAGTGCTACCGGCGCAGAAAACCCTACGGTAAGACCGGCCCATGCAGACAGGTAACCTAATAAAGGATGAAAGATGCGGGATAGGTAAATATAATCACCGCCGGATTCTTTAAAATGGGTACCGAGTTCTGCGTAAGCAAAAGCGCCAAAAAGTGCAAGCACACCGCCAATTATCCACAATAACAGGATCACCCAGGTATTTTGAACGGATGATAGTTGAAACCCTACACTGGTAAAAACGCCTGTACCGATCATGTTCGCAATAACGATAGAGGATGCAGTAAGAATGCCGATTTTCTTTTTCAAATGATGGTTGCAGTTGTACTGCAATATAAAAATAAGCAGGCGCTGTACGGGACATTTTTTTGCCGGTTGTTTTATAGAAAAATGTCCGGGTGTGCAATTTATCACAGGGCTGATAAAGCAATGATGGTTACTGCTATCAGGTAATATCCATCAGCCTGTTTTACAGAACAGGTGAAGAAGATTTTATGAAAACATTCTGCCTTATATAAAGAACACGCTATTACCCGCGAAAAGGATGTTCATTTTGAAATATACTGCCGGAAGATTTGGCCGATCACCTGGTTGGTTAGTGTGCATGTTTTTTACAGCTACAACACATGATCGTCTTTATATCGTAGGATTTACAAAAAGTTGTTCACCTTTACTTTAGCCGGCTTGTATAACCCAATGCCTGGTCTTATAAAGTTAAAGCCAGGGTAAGTGAATGTTTACTTAGGCTAAAGCCTTCACCGGTCCCGCTTTCAATAATTCAAAGCCTAAGCCCGGGGCGAAAAATGCGATAGTACAGGTGGCTTTCGCCTGAGTTTACTTTGATTAATTTTGGGGTCAACGGTTTATGTAATAAAAGGGGCTGGGTTTACAGTTCTTTAAAAGTATGTTTAACCCGGCACCGCTTCATCTGCAAATAAGTAATCTGTAATACCAACCCTGCAAATCTTATACTTGTTAGCTGCACAGCTCAACAAAAATCCCGCAGCAGGTATAAATGAATTTATACCTGCCGCAGGAAATCACAACTATTCACAAACACCCGCAACTATTTAAAGAAATGATCATTGCATCATCTCAAATAAAATAAATCATTGCAATCATTACACTCATTTTTCATCAGTGGTTTTCTTCTCCTGCAACATCTGCAACAATTGCAATCCCATTAACCCGTTAAGGCTACCATCTGTTCCGTTGCCGCCATTTACTACCAGGTCAGGAATAATCTTGATATTCCCTTTTCCAATCTCTTCGGTAATCTTAAACTTCGTAAAATTATCTCCACCCATCGCTTTCACCTGCAGCTCGTAAGCTTCTGCTGTACTCTTACCTATGGCCATAATTTTTTCCGCCTCGGCAACACCTGTTTTGGAAATTTTTTCTGCATCGGCACTTGCATTTAGGCGTGTAGATTCTGCCTGCGCTGCCGCCCTTGCCCTTGTTGCTTCCGCTTCCGCATTTGCACGCATCTTGGTTGCTTCTGCTTCTGCATTTACCTGAAGTTTAAGACTGGTGGCATCACCCTCCGCTTTTTTAACGGTTGCATCTGCCGTGCGTTGAAATATTTCCACGCTTTGCTGTGCTTTTACTATTTCCTTCTGCATGTCTGCAATGGCGGTTTCCTTTTCCATACCCTGTCTTTGTTCCTGCGCCATCTTTTGCGTCTGATAAGTCTTTTGTTCTTCCTCGGCAATTTTTCTGTCGGTCAATGTTTTCATCAATGCTTCCGGCGGAACAATATCACCAATCAGCGTATCCACGGCATTTACATTGTATTCATCCAGTACGGCACGAATATGTTCCCTTGCGGCCTGCTGTCTTTCCTTACGGGTGCTTAAGAAGGAAATCACATCGCTGTCCTGCGCACTGTTTCTGAAATAGTTACCAATGGTGGGCTCCAATACCTGTGATACCAGGTTGTTCATACTGCCAAAGCGGGCAATTACTTTAGGCGCTTCATTGGCGGGGATGTGGATGATTTGCGCCACATCAAGGTTAAAGGGGAAGCCATCTTTACTGCGCACGGTAATGGTAGAAAGGTTTTTGTCTAATGCGTGTGCTTCGCTGCGTGCATTTGCCCAGTTAAGTACCAGGTTGGTAGTGGGTACCAGTTCTACCTTCATGGTGTATTTGTTGATGGGATATTTACCCGGCCCAAGCGGTTCCATCCAAACACCGCGGTATCCTCTTGCTACGATATTGCCGTGCTTAAAGCTGTCACCGGTAACATCTTTGCCATCTTCACCAATGTAAGAGATTACAACACCTACGTGGCCAATGGGCACATCTGTCATTGGTATTTCTTCTACCTGTACGGCCCAGGGGTTGATGTAATAACTACCCGCAAGGATCACCTGCGGTTGAAGCCCACGGTTACCGCCATTGATCAAAAAGTTGTCAATATCCTGGAAGTTGTTGTGACCTGTAACATCCCGTCCGGCAATTTGCCCGGCGATGATGGGGGCGCCATCCATGGTGGTTACAATACCCAGCATATTCTCGTGAATAACACTCATGTCTGCAATGGTAATGGTAAAGGCAAAAGTGTTAATGCGGTAGGTACCTGGTGTAAGCAAATGTGTCTGGCGGCCTTTTTGACCGCTGTTATTCAGGAAAGCCTCGGTATCCTGGAAATTATCACAGGGTACTTTACGGCCCAGGATGTTACCTGTGGGCAACTCTGTACCATCGTTGCTTAATACCAACCCGATTTTGCCTTCCGGTATTACCGTAAAGGCCTGCATATCTACACCGTATTGCCAGGGCCACATGCCCCAGTATAATCCGGGGGCGAGTGTTTTTGCCTGGAAGCCGGCTTCGCCTTTGGTGGCAATAATGCGACCATCGGGCAATTCACGGTTGGCGCCTACCAGTACAAACTTTTTGGTAACAAGGCCAATCCTGTTTTCCGGAACAATCACCATTCCAAAGAAAACGCGAAGAATAAATTTGTAAAGGACGAATGCAAATAATACAATCAGCACCCACCAGTAATTCGTAAGAAGGGTTGTGAAGTTCATAACTGAAAATTTAGATAGTTAATAAAAGGCTTTTTTTGTGGTGTTCTTATGGCTGGCAATTGTTGCTCCGTTGCTTTTGTAAATACTGGTAACAGAATTTATAAGATACCGGCAGCAGTATTTTATAGCATCGGCAGTTGCGTCGCAATCACTTCATCGTTCAGGGTGTATGGCGGCTGTTAAGACCGGTTCGGGTACACTGAGCTTCGGGTTTAGTACACAACTGTGTTTATTAATTTCTTTCGCAAAAATCATCTTTAAATACATACGGCTATTTTAATTTTTTTGTTACCGGTAATGTTTTTCCTGTTTGTGGTTACAAACATTCTTTAATCTCTTCGATTGTTTCCATAAATGCCGGTATCGTTTTAATATCCGGCTGCCAGGCTAGATCACGTTCTACCAGGTCAATCTCTTTTTTAATGGTAGCCCCTGGCAAACCATTTTCTGAACCGAGAATGTAAACGGTGTCTGATATTGCCACTGCGGTACTGATATCATGCGATACAATGATCAATGTTTTTAGTTCATCTGACACCGATACCTGCAACAGCAGATCGCTTACTTTATCCAGCATGCATACGTCAAGCCCGCTAAAAGGTTCATCCAGCAACAGGAAGTTGGATCCCTTCAGCAATTGCTGAATAATACTCACTCTTTGCCTTTGTCCGCCGGATAACTGGGCAGGATATTTCCTGAGATGATCTGTTAATGCAAAATCCTCTGTATAAGATTGAATGGCTGCATCTTCCTTACCCATGAGTAAGGGGTTTTGTCTGGCGGCCATTAACAACGATTGGTAAATGGTTCTCCACTCAAACAAATAATAATGCTGGAAGATCACGCCCATATCACCTGCTTTTACGGCTTGCCCTTCATTGATCAATATATTACCTGATGTGGGCTGTTGCAGGCCTGATAATATGCGGAACAGTTGCGTTTTACCGATACCACTCCGGCCAGTAAGAGAAACAACCTGCCCCTGTTGCATACCGGGCCGTACAATGTCTTTGATGCAGAAGTTAATATCACGGAGAATGATTTTATCATCGTACTGCAGGCTGATATTGCTGGCCTGTAATAATGTTTTTGTTTTTGTGCAAACGGTCATAGTTGTAAATTTTAGACCTCACCCCCGCCCTCTCCAAAAGGAGAGGGAGCCGGCGGTTGAGTAGTTACTTATAATGATTTTGTTCGGGTGCGATGTTTTTTTGCTGAGTGAAGCGTCTTCACTTCACTTGTTTATTCTATCGCCTCCGGCGATTTTGAAGAGTCACAGACTCTTTGCTTAGTACTGCGAAGTCCGGAGACTTCGCAGAGCCGTATAATATACGGGCTTCTCGTGCGGCCCTATCCATGCATGTATAGGTGATTAAGGGGTGAGGCGTGTATAAGGAAATAACCATTGGCGGAGAAAGCCCAGTAACCAGTCGAAACATAAACCGGTAAGAAACAGTACAAACTGGAGCGCCACCACTACGGTAATATCATTATACTTGTTATACTTGATTAGTAATGTACCGATACCTCCTTCGCTCATGCTTAATCCTTCCACCATCGTAATCATTAACCATGAGATCGCGAAGTTTTGGCGGAGTATTTCAAACACCTGGTCTGCCTTGCCTATTACAATCACTTCATACAGCGTTTGCCAGTTGCTATAGCCAAGTGTTTTACACAGGTCATATTCCTGTTTATCAATCTGCACAATTACAGAAAGAAAAGAAGTCACGAAAAAGGGCACGATGCCAAACACCAGCAGCGACAGTTTTAATTCACTTCCATCTTTTGTTAATAACGTAAAGATGAAGATGAGCCCCGTTAGTGTGAGGTAACGGCATTTCACTAAAAATTGTGCAATGCTTTTAAAAAAAGGGATCACCGACAGGTAGGCAAATACCAATGTTATGATGATGGAGTAAAACATTGCTTTTATGGTAAGCGCCAGGCTTACCAGCATGTTATCCCAAAACGTTTTGGCAGTTAGTAGCTGCATAAAAGCAGCTGCTACATTGCCGGGTTTAGGAATTAAACCGTTGGAAGCCGTTTGCCAGATCAACAACGTTACTGCTACCTGTACAGTGATTAATACTGCAACTGTTGTTTTGTTGATGGAAGCAAAGGGTTTGAAAATTGTCTGAACCATGATTTATTTGATTTATTGGATGGATAGGAAAGGTGCAGTCGTATTGTTTTACGCCTGCACGTTGCTGAGTAAAGTATTAAGCGTACAAGTAAGTGATGCAATAATGCTTAACAGCAGCATCAAAATTTAGTACCTGATATCTGTACCTGTAAAGAGAAGGATTGAACATTATCACTATTTCCTGTCAATCCATTCAATCCTTTCAAATCCAGGTTAAGACAATTACTCACCCAACACAATTTCCACGCGCCTGTTTTTGCTTTTGCCTTCGGCGGTATTGTTATCGGCGATGGGTTTGGTAGCACCATAACCTTTGGTTTCTATACGCTGCGTTGTAAGGCCTTTTTTGAGCAGGTAGGTTTTTACTGCATTGGCACGTTGTTCACTCAGGGGGATGTTTACGGCATCCGAACCGCTATTGTCTGTGTGACCATACACACCCAGCTTTAAACCTTCTGCTACTACGGCAGATTCAAAGATCTCGTCAAGCATTTTGTAAGAGGCTGCCTTGATGTTGGCTGAGCCTGTTTCAAACTCGATGCTGTAAGATTTCGAGGACACCTCTGAGGTAATATCTTCTGCATATTTTGTCTCGATGGCTTTGCCTTCCATCAGTTCAGGGTGATTGGAGATCACACTGAACAGGAAGCTTTTATCCACCGCCTTTTCGTAAGGCATAAAAGTGGGCATCAACGAAGGATACATTTTCACCATCAGGTTACCGAAAGTGTTGTACACTGCTTTATACCTGTCTACCTTATCATCACCCAGGCCATAAGTATTGGCCATATCTGCCAGGTTAAATACCGCGCTGCCACCCAGGCTTACCTTCATACCCTGGATATCTTTTTCTTCTACACCATTGTAATACTTTAGCCAGTAATCTGCATTCTGCTCCTGGTATACCTGCGCACTAACTTTTGCGGCAAAAGCCTTTGCTTCATTATAAGATCTTACCTGGTCACCGGCCTGTGCCAATGCAATGATCATGTTCTCAATATCTGTGCGGTGGTCATTGGCCCATTTTTTAATGGCGATGGTTTGGTTAGGCATTTGCGACGCGTACTGCCTGGTATTTGCAATGGTTACCAGCCCACCTTTTTTGGTGGCGATATTTACGTCACCGGGTGTCCAGGTTGCTACCGCATCAACGTTAACAGTGGTATCTGCGCCGGTAGTTTTGCCATTGATGACGATCTTTCTTTTTTCGCTATAACCGGTAATGTACTTATTGGGTGCATCCAAAAAGTCGTTGGCGGCAATAAGGTTGATGGCTGTTGCGTCATAAGTGGTCTCATCAGGGTTTACTTTCAAGCCGTTGTCGCCGGCCCATTTCAACAGGATGTTTACGTCACCGTCACGCAACACACCGGCCACACATTTACCAATCGCATTATGCGGGTCCTGCTTCCAGGAAGCGGGCGCCATCACCTGATCTTCACCGTATGATTTACCATGCGATACTGGAATAATCACGGGTTGGTATTCGGGGCCCAGTGCATCCAGCTCTTTTGAAAGAGAGGTCATAAAGGCTGGCATACCGTCACCCATAAATGTGATTAATACGGCAGCGCTGTTAGGATTATTTTTATAATCGTTTGCAAACTTTACGAGGTCTGCCATCTGTTTGTTACAGTCGTCCTGGCGCAGGTAGGTAACGTCAAGATGCGCTTTATCAAACAAAGAGTTTTTTGTAGTGCGTACACCACCGTTGGCATACATACCACCAAACTGGCTGTTCCAGGCCATGCGTTCCCAGGTAATGCGCGTACCACCGTTCATAGATTCTTCCACAGAAGGTAACGATAGTTTTACCGCGTTAGCGTTTAACGATGCTTCTGCAGCATCGGGCAGTGTTACTTTACCTACCTCTACTGCTTGCGTGGCTTCTTTAGGGCGGGCCTGGTACCATCTTATACTTAATATACCTGCAGCAACTACGGCTGCAATGATCAATACTTTACCTGCGGGTTTTAATTTAAGTGACATAGTTGTAATTTTTTAATTGTTGTGTTTGAATGTTGTTGTTGTGAATGATGAGCCGTGAGGCGTGAGTGATGAGACGTGAAATTGTTGCTCCTTATTTTTTGGTTTTCGTTTGATGGCAACATCTTCACGTTTCACATTTTCCGTTTGACGGATAACGTTTCCCGTTTGCCGCCTCACGTATACCTAGTCTAACAATCCCCTATACCTGTCAGAGATATTAACTCCCTTTAAACGGCCATTGTCTTTGTTTTTATCAAGGGCGTTATTGGTGTAGTTGAAATCGTTATTATTAAACTGGTTGATGAGTTCCACAGCCTGTGCGGATTTGGCCTTATCCTCCAGCACTTTGTCATCCATAAAACGTTGGGTAACGTCGATGGCAGATTTAATGTGCCCGATCTTTTCGCCAATCCTTTCTTTTAAAACAGCGAGGGCCTGTTCTGCATCGCGGTTCAATTCATCATCACCCTTAAAGGCTTTCATGGCGCTGGTTACAGCAGATAAACCGGTAGTAACAGAATAGTATAAATCCTTCTTTGCTTCCAGGTCAAGTTTGGCATCTTCCAGCATGATACCACTTTCGTCATAGGCGGTATCGGCAAAAGAGATCAGTTTGTTCAGGTCTCCTACAATTGGTGTTACATTGTCTATATACTCACGGCAGCGTAACACATTGTTGGCATAGAGATCTATCTGCCTGTTATTGCCCTTTTCCTGTTGCAGTATTTTTACTTTTTGTGCATTTAACTGCAACTCCTTTTCTTTTGATGAAAGCTTATCTGCCAGTTCGCTTTGCTTACCTTTTAATTTGCCTGCCTGTTTGTATAAAGTGTTCCTGTCTTCATAACCCTGTTCAATCTTTGCCTGCAGTATGGCGAATGGATTTAATTCTATCGCAATACCAATGGTATAGTTGGCAATAAATTCAGAGAAGTATTTAAGCGCCCTCCAGAATTTTTTATTGGTAATGATCATGAGCATAAAACCCAGTACCACACCGCCTATGATCAGGTTAATAAGGCTCCAGGTTATATTGATTAACCAGGGCAATACAAATGTTACAAAGCCATAGGTAAGACCTGCAAAAAGTGACAGTGCAATAACTGTAGTGGCTATGTTCTTTGGCTCTGAGAACCAACCCGGTTTTTTTGCCTGGTGAATTAAGTTTGTCATGTTAAATATTTTGAATCTCATTTTGCGTATCCTCTAAAAGAGGAGCTGGCTAAACGATGAGAACTTGTGATGTATAATTTTTTAGTTTTTGATTTTTACTTTTTCATTACTCCTGTATATGTTCTCTGATCTTCGTTATATCATAGCCAATCTTTTGTTTCATCAGTTCGAGTGCTGTTTTATAACTACCGCTATTGCTTTCTATCTTTTCCTCATTTTCCCTGATCTCATTGCGCAATACGGTAATTTTATTCTGCAGGTCAGTAAGCTCTTTGCTGATATCATGAATACGTTGCTCCATGGTTTCAATTTCCTGTTGCTTGGCAATCACTTTTTCCTGCAATGCAGCATCTACCGTTGAATTAAAACTGGCCGCATCATTATCCAGTACTTCGATGTATTGTGCAGCGGTTAGTAATAGCTTTTGCTTATCTAATCCCTGCACATTTAATCCTGCAAAAGCCGCTGCATACCTCGCTTTTTCATCCGGGATACTTCGCATCGCCTCTGTCATTTTAGAGAACTCGAAATAGTCCGGGCCCGGTATATTGGCCTCGCTGAAAAGCTTATCGAAATACACTTTGAACTTGCTTTCCTGTATCTGCTGAACAGGTGTTGAGCCCGGGCTTGCTGTTGCATATACCTGTGTTGCCGGCGCTTTTGTAACAGCCGCTTTTTCTTCTTCTGTTACTTCCACAAAGGCTGACAGGATCCGTTTTCCTAAACTTGCCATGTTGTTGAGTTTTTATGGTGATGGTGAATGGTGACAGTGAATCGTCAATGATGAATAGTCAATGGTGAACAGGGGCTATGCTTTTTATCGCATAGCTTCCAACTCAAGGCCCATCGCTTCCTTTGTCCTTTCTTCCGCGCATACTTCTGCCAATACATAGCTGTACCTATGTTTACATGCTTACCACTGTATTTGCGGAAGGAGATTAGAAGAAGTTGAGCTTTACGTTCACTTCATGAAAGAGAAAATCATTTCCCTGTTTTTCTTCTGTTTTCTTTGCAGGCGACTGCGTTTTCTTAACGCTACTGTTAACTGTATTCGATCGGCGCTGCAGTACAGGTATTACTGTAGCCGCAGCCAGGATCACGATAATGATCGGTTTCATTTCCGTTAAGGTTAAAAGTATTACCCGTCTGCGGTGATTGTTGCAACCGGCAGACAACATGTTAATGTGGTTAAATCTTTACTGTGTGAGCGGGAAACAGGCTAAGATTGCCGTGGTGGATTTTCTCTCAACCTGCAAATGGTTAAAAGACGTTCGAGATATTTGTTGCTCATAATTCTGGGAGAACTGGTCTCCGTTTGATTTGATGGAGTAAAGATATACATGCGGAGGATTATCATGTATGCGAATCAGGGAACAACGGGGCTTGCGGTTGGAAGAATGGAAGAGTATGTGTGATGAACGGTTAATCAAACAACTTCAGACGGAGCTGCACAGGTTTTAACGGTATCCATTGTTTGAGACCTGGTTGCAAATAATAATGTTTAAGGCCTGTTTGATTTGTTTATAACTATCTAATTTACAGCTTTTTGCAACGCGGGTTCAATTAGTTGTACAAATGACAATTGTTATGGCAGGGAGAACCGGCAAAGGAAAATGTTGAAATGGATGAGTGGTTTAAACCCCGGATGATATTTGCAGCAGGTTTGCAATTTATCTTAGTGCATTGAAAGGATGATAAGCGCTTTTAATTAAAGAAAAAGTTGGATGATGAACGGTGATACTATCCTTAGTTTTATTATTTTCATTTTCCATATCATCGAAAAGCTATATCAAAACTATGACGTACCATCCCGGAACTCATTTAATTGCTTCAATACATTCTGATAACCTTGCAGCACTTGCAACTTCCGGAAGATTCAAACAACTTACCGATGAATTGATCAATCAGTACCGCCTGCAAAAACTGGGTGAAGTTTATCATGATTTTTCTCCTGCGGGATTTACTGCTGTTGTTTGCTTAAGTGAAAGCCATCTTTCTATTCACACCTGGCCGGAGCATGGGAAGGTAAACCTCGATATCTATCTAAGCAATTATGAACGTGAGAATGATGGAACGGTACAGGCGATTTATCAATCCTTTCTTTCTTTTTTTGAAGCGACTGTTTTGGAAATTCAAATACTGAAACGTTAATGAGCAACGTTACCGGATTATATCAATGCCCTGATTGCTCTAAACCTGTTGGTTTCAGAAGCAAAGACAGCAATGTAGTGGTTTGCTCCTGCGGTTCTGTGTTACGATTAAAGGACGATGGATCACTTAAAGTATTATCGTTACAGGTAATTGCATCACCGGAGGATTATATTCAAATAGGTACCACAGGTAAATGGGGTAAGGAAAGTTTTGAAGTAATTGGAAGATGCAGGTTCTGGACGGAGGAAGCCGTATATAATTATTGGAGCATTCTTTTGAATGACGGTACTGTTTGTTATTTGTGTGAAGCATATGGTTTGTACGCTTTTCACGAAAAGATCCTGCTTGACGTGGAGGTAAAACCCTCTAAAATAAAACAGTCGGCCAAAGATGAAAAATTGCAGTTAACGCAAGCGGATTCATATTTTCCAAACGAACGGGAACGGGTATTAAAAGCAGAGGTGGAAGGGGAAATGCTTTTCCCGGAAACAGATAACCAGGTTCGGTTATATGACTATTCATCCTACAGTGGTAAACATTTGCAGTTTATTGAGTGGATCACTGATTTGCTCTATGCATATAAAGTGAGTTATACCAGCACCGGCGAATTATCGCTTACCAATACCAATAACGAGCCATTGAAGGGGATGGTCAGCAATTGCCCGGGTTGCAAACGGGAAATAACTATAAAAACATATCCTTATGCGCAAAGCGGCAGTTGCTCCAATTGTGGCGCCCGCTTTTTTTTGCGTGACCTTTTAAATCTTGGCAGTTCAGGAAAAGATATTGCAGACAAGAACCAGATGGATATACCACTGGGCGCAACAGGTGTTTTACATAATATAAAATACGAGGTAGTAGGTTTTGCGCTAAAGGAAGAATTAAATGCTTACCATGCCAGGTGGAAAGAATATGTTTTATATAATAAGTCTGAAGGCTATGCATTTTTAAGCGAATACAACGGCCATTGGATCTACCTGCGCGAACAGGGCGATACGCCGGTATTAAAAAAATTCGATACCAGGAAATTTACCTATGACCAGGAACCATTCGAACTTTTTAATAAGTATGAATACAAAACCATAGATACCGCCGGCGAATTTCCCTATAATGTTTTTAATGATGGTAAAGTTGTTGTTTATGAATATATCTCGCCACCTGAAATGTGGTCGGCAGAAAAGAATAACAAAGAAGGAGTTACCTGGTTTTACGGGCAACATGTGGATGGCAAAAAACTACGTGAGCAATTCCCTTATCCGTTGCCGTGGCGGAATGGTGTAGGCGCCTTACAGCCAGGATATATCAATCCTGCAAAGATTATCGTTACAGGAGTTGTGGCTTTGCTGGTAATGATTGGGATTCATTTGGCAATTGGCTTTGCAGGCAGAAACAGCGTACTGCTTGATAAAACTTATATCCTGCCGGACTCGGCCGCAACCACCAGTTTTGTTACGGATAAATTTGAACTTACCAAATGGAAGAGTAATCTTCAACTGGATGTCAGTGCACCGGTAAGCAACAGTTGGTTTGAATTAAATGCCAATCTTGTAAACGCAAAAACAGGAGAAGAATTTTCTGTAAGCAAGGGGGTGGAATATTATTACGGTGTTTCAGACGGAGAGAGCTGGTCAGAAGGCTCAACCAGTGGAAGCGTAACCCTTAGCAGTTTGCCTGCCGGAAGTTATTTCCTTCAATTGCAGGGATCAAAAGAACAGCTAACCACCGTTAACAGTTTCTCTGTAAAGGCAACGGCTGATACACCCAATCATAAGAATCTTTATTACTTTATGCTGATACTTATTTTGTGGCCCGTGATACAGGCATTTAGGGTAATTAATAATGAAAAAAGAAGATGGGAGAGCAGTCCCTATTCGCCATATTCATATGAAGAAAATTAATTTTTTTAAACAGGATTCCAATCTTTATCCGTTTCGCTGGTTTATTGTATTGGCTATTGCGCTAACAAGCTGTATGGCCTATGCAGACTATACCGGCTGGGATATATTTGGTTTTAACGGGCAGGAGCGCTGGAGTGCCAGTGGCCCCGGCACCTATCACAAATAGCGCTGTTACAAATAAGATGTTGATGCAACTGTTTTATGAATAAAAAAGTTAACCATGCAATACGTTACCAATTCAATTCTTTTTGCCTTTCTGGGCATTGCTATTTTATTCGTTTCTTTCTTCCTGATAGAAGTGCTTACACCAAAGCACAATATCCGTAAAGAAATACTGGAAAAGCAAAACATGGCGGTGGCTGTACTTGCCGGTTTTTTTATGCTTGCCATCGCTATTATTATTGCTTCTGCTATTCACTAAGCCTTCTTGCATGCAACAAAAAAACAACAGTGCGCAATGGCTGCTGCTTATTGCAGTATTTGTAATTGCTACCTGCGGACTTATTTATGAACTGGTAGCCGGTACGCTGGCGAGCTACCTGCTTGGCGATAGTATTACGCAGTTCAGCACCATTATCGGTGTGTATCTTTTTTCAATGGGTGTTGGTTCTTATCTCTCAAAATATTTTAATGGTAACCTGCTGCGATGGTTTATACAAGTAGAGTTACTTGTAGGCTTTGTGGGTGGTTTTAGTGCGGCGTTGCTGTTTATTACCTTTCCGCTGGCGGCATCGTTCCGCATTATTCTTTACGGTGTTGTTTTCTTAACGGGTGTATTGGTAGGGCTTGAAATCCCTCTGCTGATGCGCATTTTAAAAGATAAGGTTGAGTTTAAGGAGCTTGTAAGCCGGGTGTTTACCTTTGATTATATTGGTGCATTGCTGGCCTCGCTGGTGTTCCCTTTGTTGCTGGTGCCTTATCTCGGGCTGGTGCGTACCTCGCTGTTTTTTGGTATACTGAATATAGGTGTGGGGTTATACCTCCTGCATAGATTTTCCAAAGAGATCAGGTTTGTTTCAGTAATCAGGATTGCAGGTGTTACTATTTTGCTGGCTGAGCTTGTAGCTTTTGTAATGAGTGATGCGATCATGAATTTTAGCGAAACACTCACTTTTAATGATCGGATTGTATATGCCAGATCATCGCCGTATCAGCGTATAGTTATTACCCGCAACAGGCGGGAGCTACGTTTATTCCTGAATGGTAACCTGCAGTTCAGTACGCTGGATGAATACCGTTATCATGAAGCATTGGTGCATCCTGCCATGCTTGCATCTCATCAACCTGTGAAAGTGCTGGTGCTTGGCGGGGGGGATGGGTTGGCGGCAAGAGAGATCTTAAAATATCCTTCGGTTCAACAGGTAACGCTTGTTGATCTGGACGCAGAGATGACTAAACTTTTCAGCGACCAGGATATATTGAAAGATATTAACCGGTCATCGCTTGTTAATCCAAAAGTGAAAGTGATCAACAGCGATGCATTTGTATGGCTGCGGAACAACAGGCAGGTATTTGATTGTATTATTATCGATTTTCCGGATCCTTCTAATTTCTCTATCGGCAAATTGTACAGCACCACTTTTTACAACCTGGTAAAACACGCTTTATCTCCTGAAGGTTATACGGTTATTCAAAGTACATCTCCCTTTGTTGCGCCCAAAAGTTTCTGGTGTGTAAATGAAACGCTGAAAGCCTCAGGATTCTATACCGTCCCTTATCACAACTATGTTCCCTCTTTTGGCGAATGGGGCTATGTTATGGCCACCATGAAACAGGATTATATATTGCCGGACTCGTTTCCCGCACATCTGAAATACCTGGATAAAAACACACTGCAGCAAATGCTTAGCTTTCCTGAAGACATGAAACCTCATACCACAATTGCTGTTAATAAATTAAATAACCAGGCCCTGGTAAATTATTTTGAAGAAGAATGGGGTAAATACACAGAGCAGTAGTTATGAAGCGCAGACAATTTATCAAACTATCAGCATCGGCGGCTTCGCTTTCTATATTAGGTGTATTGCATCAAAGCTGTAATCACCGGAACATACACGGTACTTTGATTGGTGCATCTGCAGCAACCGGTCACCTGTTGCGCGACAAGACTTTTGCCACGCCATCTGTCGTGGAAGACAAAGAGGTAGTGATTGTCGGCGGCGGCATCAGCGGGCTTTCTGCAGCAAGATATCTTTATCAAAGTAATGTTAGAGATTTTGTGTTGATGGAACTGGAACAACAGGTGGGCGGTAATGCTTCTTCCGGAAGCAATGAGGTGTCAGCCTACCCATGGGGCGCACATTATATTCCTACACCTAATAATAACCTTAAGGAATATCTGACTTTCTTGGAGTCCTGCGGTGTTATTACTGGTTACGATAAAAGCCTGCCGGTATATAATGATTACTATATCTGCTTTGATCCTGAAGAAAGGCTTTACATCAATGGAAGCTGGCAGGAAGGTCTTGTTCCGCAACTGGGTGTAAGTGACCAGGATAAACAGCAACTGAAGGATTTTTTCAGGCAGATGGAAACATTCAGACATGCCAAAGGTAAGGATGGGAAGGACGCGTTTGCGATACCGGTAGATACTTCCAGCGTGGATGATAATTTTACCAGGTTGGATTCATTCACCATGAAACAATGGATGGATGAGCAGGGATATACCGGTGAATATATCCGCTGGTATCTTAACTACTGCTGCCGTGATGATTTTGGAACACCATACGATAAGATCAGCGCATGGATGGGCATTCATTATTTCGCGGGCCGCAAAGGTGTTGGCGCCAATGTTAACTATCATGATGTAATTACCTGGCCACAGGGTAATGGCTGGCTTGCTGAACAATTGAAAAAAGACTATCACCCGCTGATCAAAACACAGCACATGGTGGTTTCCGTAAAACCGGTAGAAGATGCGGTACTGGTAACTTATCTTGATGTACAAACAAATGCACTCCATGCCATCCGGGCCAAACATTGTGTACTTGCAGTGCCACAGTTTGTTGCAGCAAGGTTGTTACAGGATGCGGAACGTATTCAACTGGTGCACGGGCACTTGCAATATGTACCCTGGCTGGTGGCCAACCTAAAAGTGAATGAGCTTACAGAACGCAGCGGTATGCCCGCCTGCTGGGATAATGTAATCTATAGAAGCGCATCATTGGGTTATGTGGAAGCAACGCACCAGTTGGTGAAGCAGGAATCGAAACAGAGAAACCTCACCTATTATTTGCCATTAACGGCATTGGATCCGGTTGCGCAACGTAAGGAGGCCATTAAGAAAACATACAGTGAATGGGTTGATCTTATGATGGATGACCTGAAACTGGTACATCCTGATATTGCTGAAAAAACCGAACAGCTTGATATTATGTTGTGGGGCCATGCCATGATACAGCCACTACCCGGTTTGGCTTTCGGACAAATTAGAAAACAACTTTCGGCACCTGTAAATAACCGCATTCATTTTGCCCATACAGACATTGCCGGCATCAGCATTTTTGAAGAAGCTTTTTACCAGGGTTTGAATGCAGCAAAAGCTATCATTGCCGATCGTAATCAATAAAATAATTGCTTAAAAAGTAAACTCTGCCCTGGTTTCCGGGTAATCCAGTTTATAGCTTTCATCCTTGCCATTTGCTTTAACATGCAGCATGTTGATCTGCTCTTTGCGGTAATCATGCAACAAAGAATTGGTGAGCGAGAGTTTCTTTACCGCGGCAACATCTTTTACTTCAAAATAAGCCCAGGTGCTTTCACTCTGCTGCTCATATCCCACAAAAGAAAGACGTAATGTTTTACCGTCGGCCTGCAATTGTAAATGCCTGCTGATGTAATCACTTACCAGCCGGTTCATCTCTGTTTGATTGGAAGGACGGGTAAGATCAACTTTTTCTTTATAGTTGTTGTGAAGCGTGGTTTCAAAATCGTCCGTGAAAATGCGGACACTGATTTCCAGTTCTTTTTCCCTGGCATTATGGTTAATCTCCGTCATGGAAACATAAAACGGGTGCATTACGGTGAACGCCATTACCAGCCATTGAATAAAGAATGTAGACATGCAGATACTTTGCCCGCAAAATTGCTGTATAATTTCAATCTCGGAAAATTTAGTATGAAAATTAACGGCACCGCTAAGTAACTGCAAAAGGATATGGTACCTGTCTGAACATAAATAAGGTTACAAAATTTTAATAGGCGAAAAATAAAGCTTTAGGTAACTTAGGTACACTAAATCCGGTGATATGAAACCAAAACTTTTACACGCTTTTTTACCTGTAGTATCCTTACTTTGTTTGAGCAGCGCTTTTTCCCAGCAGAAAAAAGCATTTGCCATCACGGGTGAAACCAAGGGCAGTTATAACTGGACTGTTGTTCGGGAAATAGATCTTTCAACCGGCGCGGTGCTTAGAAATATTTACGTGCCTTCTACTGATAAGCTGCCGGCTTATGATGCACTTACCGGTAAAAAAATAAATGATGAATACCTGCGCACGGCACCTATTGCTGCGGGCTCTCCGGAAACCGTACTTACCGGAATGATTGCCGCTGCAGCTTACGACGCCCGTTACAACCGTCTTTTTTATACACCCATGCAAAGTGCGGAGTTGCGTTACATAGACCTTAACGGAGATCAGCCCAAAGTATATTGCGTAAAACACCAGGCGCTTAAACAATTTGTATCTCATGCAGGCGAAGAAGACGTAATAACCCGTATGACTTTTGCTGCTGATGGATATGGTTATGCGATTACCAATAACGGCAATCACCTGATCAGGTTTTCTACCGGGCAAAAGGTAATGATTGAAGACCTGGGCTCATTGGTGGATGGCAAGGATAACAAAGAAAATTCCATACATGCACAATGTGCAAGCTGGGGAGGTGATATGGTGGGTGATGCTTTTGGTAATTTATATGTTGTATCTGTTAAAGGACATCTGTTTAAAATAAATCCTAACAAAAGAACGGCTGATTACCAGGGAACCATTTCAAAACTGCCTGCTGATTATTCAGTAAACGGTGTTGTGGTAGATGATGATAACAGCATAGTTGTAAGCAGTGCTGTAAATACCGCCAGCTATTACCGGGTTAACCTTACCACGCTTGAAGCAACTGCACTACCAAAGGATGAGGATAAAGTGTACAATGCATCAGACCTTGCCAATGGCGCACTGGCATTCAGCAATATGGTAACGCCCAGGAAGAATGTATTTAACCCGGAAGTAAAGGGTAACCGTTTTGTAACCATTTATCCTAACCCTGTAAGAAACAAGGCCATTACGGTGGTATTTAATGGCAACATAAAAGGCAAACATGATATTGCACTGGTTGATATGCAGGGCCGCAACCTGCTGGTAAGAAATGTAAATGTTGCCGGCAAACAAACTGAAAGGATCAACCTGCCGGCCAACTTCCGGTCTGGTATGTATCTGTTGAAAATAACCGGTGACAGTGGTAGCAAAGTATATGCGGATAAGATGGTGGTGGAAGACTAATGCCTGTCGCACCTCATTAAAAGTCCCGCCGAAAGCGGGACTTTTTCTTTTACCTTCGCAGCCTGCAAGCCGGTAGTTATACTGTTGCACCATGCTGGGTAATGAGATAAACGTACAAGTGTGCGACGCAACATGAGCCTGATAGCAATATACTGCCGGGAACAAAATATAAGAGATGTTTCAATCAAAGAAGAATATTATCGCGGGAAGAAATCCCATAACAGAGGCACTGAAAAGCGGCCAGACCATTGATAAAATATTGCTGTTTAAAAATGCGTCCGGCGATGCGATAAATGAAATACGGTTGCTGGCAAAACAACATAATGTACCTATACAATATGTGCCCAATGAAAAGCTGAACAGCCTTACCAATGTTCAACACCAGGGAGTTGTGGCTTTTAAAAGCTCGGTGTATTACCAGGACCTGCAGGAGGTGATTGATTGGGTGAATGAAAAAGGCGAAGCCCCGCTTTTTATAATGCTGGATGGTATTACCGATGTACGTAATATTGGCGCTATTGCCAGGAGCGCGGTTTGTTGTGGCGCACAAGCTATTATTATACCGGATAAAGGTGTGGGAGCGCTTAATGAAGATGCCATGAAAAGCAGTGCCGGTGCTTTGGAGAAGATACAGATATGCAGGGTGAACAGCCTGCTGAAAGCCGTTGATACATTACACCTGAATGGTATAAAAATTTATACCAGCGAAATGAAAGCGCCCAAAAAGTTGTTTGAATTAGCCTTCGCTGATCCCTGTTGCGTGATTATGGGTAACGAGGAAAAAGGAATTCAATCTTATTTAACCAAAGCTGCGGATGAGCAGTTCACCATTCCCATGAAAGGAGATTTTGACTCATTGAACGTGTCTGTGGCAACAGGCATGATCTTGTACGAGGCAATGAAACAGCGGCTGTAGTTTTTCTGCATGTTCAATGCTCCAGTATAAATTCCAGGTTATACAGTTTTTTGTTCACTTTTACTTTTGAGCAAACACCATTGGCATAATAATATTCCACCGAATCTCCATCGGGCAAATCCAGTTGGTAACCATGGTTGCCCAGGGACTTTAATGGTACCATCTTTTCAAAGTTGTCTGAATATATTTCTGTAAGCTGTACCGGTTCAGTAAAATAAATATTCAATACGCTGGCCTGTACAGGTTTTTGCTCCGTGGTATTTGTTTCACCTTCACTTGTAACCGAGCATTTACCAGTATTACAGGCAATCTGTTTATCCAGCTTTACCTTGCCGTTTACCTTTCTTACTACCGTTGCATTGGTAAGTATGTTGTTGATGAATTCTGCGGTATGCTTTTCATATACCTCAAGTGTGAGGATCATCTTTTTCTTCACCTCGGAAACCATGGAGAGATTTGTTTTGTTGCCGGAGATGGTTTTGTCAGCGGTCATGCTGCCAATCTGGTCGCCACCCTGCATAATCTTATACCGCAGTTGCTGGCTTAATGCGAGCTGTGTAATAAATAATCCTGTCATCAAAAAGATAAAATGCCGTAACCTGCCTGCTGTGGTAATATTCATCATCACGTTAAAAAGTTTGACCATGGTGATCACTAAAATAACCTCTTTTTTGCAAGGGCTTTGTTATAATACAACTGAAATGAGGAATTTAAGCCGGTGCAACAACGAGCTGTGTTGAACCATAACCACATTTTAATACATTGCAGCCGGTTCATTAAACGTACAACGGTTATGAATGCAATTCAGTTAGTTGAATGCCCGAGAGATGCCATGCAGGGCTGGCCGCACCTGATACCTGCAGAACGCAAAGCAGCATATATTAATGCTTTGCTTAAGGTAGGTTTTCATACAATTGACTTTGGCAGTTTTGTGTCGCCAAAAGCGATTCCGCAGATGGCAGATACAAGGGAGGTGATTGCCCGGCTGGAATTGCAAAACGCTTCTTCCGGTTTGCTGGCAATTGTTGCAAACGTTCGTGGCGCGGAAGATGCAGTGGCTTATGAAGAGATCCGGTATCTTGGCTTTCCATTTTCCATATCGCCAACTTTCCAGTTAAGAAATGCCAACAGCAGGATAGAAGAAAGTGTAGCGCGGGTAGAGGAGATACAGGAGCTGTGTATCAAGAATAATAAAACCCTGGTTATTTATCTAAGTATGGGTTTTGGCAACCCGTATGGTGATGTATATAACGAGGACATCCTGTTGCACTGGGCCGATGAAATGGTGCAAAAAGAAATCGGCATTATTTCGCTGGCTGATACTGTGGGATTGGCTACGCCACAGCAAATAAGTGTTGCGTTGAAAACATTAATTCCCCGGTATAACAATACCATCTTTGGTGTTCACCTGCATTCTACCGCGGATAACTGGAAAGAAAAATTGCAGGCCGCAACAGAAGCCGGTTGCAGAAGGTTTGATGGTGCATTGAAAGGGATCGGCGGTTGCCCGATGGCACAGAATGAACTGGTAGGCAATATGGATACGGTTAAGATGATCAATTTTTTGCAGGAGCAGTCATTGCCCGGTGATGTAAATATGGATGCACTTAAGGAGAGCCTATTACTGGCCGATGAAATTTTTGTCTGAAAAAACTTTTGATAATAGCCTTTTGTAAAGAGGAAGAGCATATGCAGTTTCAGGTACCAATTAATATAAAAAGACTAGAGCCCCCGGTGAATTACCGGGATAAAATATTGCTTACAGGCTCCTGTTTTACGGAGCATATCGGCAATTACCTGAAGGATGTAAAATTCAATATACTGCAAAACCCGAATGGTATTTTGTTTGAGCCGCTGGGTGTTTGCAACAGCCTGGTTTCTTATATAGAAAACCGAAGGTATGAAGCGGCTGACCTGTTTTGCCTGGATGAAGCCTGGCATAGCTGGCAGCACCACAGCCGTTTTTCCAGTATTGATCCTGTGGCTGGACTAAAGCAAATCAATGATGCGCAGCAGGAGGCGCATGATTTTTTAAAGGAAGCTGACTGGCTGATTATCACGCTTGGGTCTTCCTTTGTGTATAAGCTTACAGAGAACCATACGCTGTTTACAAAGGGAGAGCGACCTGGTTCTACTGTAGTGAATTGTCATAAGGCGCCTGCACAAAATTTTACCAAGCATCTTTCCACGATAGAAGAAATGGTAACGGCGCTGGATGGCGTTATTTACCGGTTGTTCAAGTTTAATGAGCGGCTGAAAATTATTTTTACCATCAGCCCTGTAAGGCATTTAAGGGATGGCGTGATGGAGAACAATCGCAGCAAAGCGCGGTTGATAGAAACCGTGCATCACCTGGTGAATAAATTTGACAGGTTATATTATTTTCCTGCCTATGAGCTGGTGATTGATGTGTTGCGTGATTATCGTTTTTATGATATTGATATGGTGCACCCCAACTATGCCGCTACCCAATTTGTGCTGGAGAAGTTTGCAGAAACATGTATGGATGAAACCACGCAAATGCTATCTGAGGAAATAAGAAAACTTGTGATCTCCTACAGCCACAAACCTTTCAACCCGGGATCGGTACAACATCGTAAATTTTTACAGTCTCAGCTTGAAAAGGTAAAGCAATTGCAGCAACAACATCCTTACCTTGATTTTACAAAAGAGCAGTCCTATTTTTCTGCGGTGCCCCGCGGTATAGATTAGTAAGGTTCAACCACAATAAATTTCCTGCCTGTGCAGGCGGCGGTGGTATGCAGTGCAATCTCAACACTGAATAAGCCGTGGTCAATTAACTTGCGGATGTCTTTACATATATTGGTCTGCAATTCATCCACAATTGATTTTTTGTAATTGTTCTTTCGATAGTTTCCAAGAGCAGTAAGGCCTACAAATACTTTTTGCACGAGTGCGTCCACATTTTCGGGTTCTATATTCAACGCCTCGTTCAGATCGGCAAGTGCATCATCATAATTTTCCTGCATACGATAGCAGAGGCCGCGATAAAAGAAGATTTCATCATAATCGTTTCTTAAATCATTTGCCTGTTTAAATTGCCGGATAGCCGCACCATATTTTTTGTTGTTGAGCTGATCCAGGCCTTTGTTGAAAAGCTCGTAAAATTCAAATTCGGGACCATCCATTACCGCGGAGGAATGCAGAAAGGTCAACGTGAATTTTGATTCACCGGTAGAGTACCAGGATTGCCACTCGCCCTCTTTCATACCATCTTTATATTGTCCCTTTTCTTTAAGGGTGCCATCCCTGAAGTATTCTTCACTGGTGCTGTCTTGTTTGCCATTTTTGTAGTAGCGTAATTCTTTAAGATGGCCATCCGGGTAATACAGTTGCGCCTGCCCGTTCATTAACCCATCGCTGATAAAACCTGTTGCTTCCTTTTTCCCGTTGATAAAGTAATTGATAAACGGGCCGGTGTAGGGTGAGCCTGTAGTGTCCTTATATAACTTGCCATTTTTAGCTTTTAATGTTAACTGGCTGGGAATGATCTTTAAAGAATCCGGTCTTGCATTGTACGCTTTAGTGGTAATGCGAACAAGCGTATCCGTATAACCCAAACCGGCATTTTTAAGTTCCTGTTTGTTGGTGAAGATTTGCATGTTGGCAATTTCGTCTTCAAACAATACCGCATAAGAGAGGTCGGTAGTCTGTGTAAAAATGATGCCGTCTATCTGGAATATCTTGCTGAAGTGTGTTTGCTGTGCAATGGTAAAAGCAGGTATAGCAAGGCCTAGAAGAATAAAGTACAGGGCAGGTATGCGAAGCCATGTTTTCATCATAGTCATTATCAATAGTGAATGCATGAAGATAATAAAGGTCGTGATTGCTGTACTTCCTTCATTTTTTAAACAGTTTCAATAGAGCGTGATAATAACGGCTATTGGTAATCAACTTTTTAAAACATCTCATGTTGTCTTATTGACACATAGCCTGACGCTTTCCCTCTTTTCCCGATATTTGCACCTAATTGATAGATTCCTGCGGTTGAGTGCCTTCACTAAAACACTGGTTTAACTATATGATGCAGGCTGAACTGGCTTTAAACATTTCCCCAAGGGCAACAAGAATTGCAGTAAGCGTTTATTTTTTCCTGGCGGGATTGTGTTTTGCTTCCTGGGCCTCCAGGATTTCGGATATTCAGCAAAAGTTACAGTTAACTGAAGCAGGACTGGGAACTCTTTTGCTGGCCTTGCCGGTGGGCCTGGTGGTGAGCCTTCCTTTCTCAGGCTTTTTTGTACAAAAATATGGCAGCCGGATGGTAGCTATTATTGCGGCCACCTGTTATGCCTATACGCTCCCTTTTCTCGGTTTGGCAACACATCCCTGGCATTTGGGCGTAACACTTTTCTGCTTTGGCTTTTTTGGTAACCTGCTGAATATTTCCATGAACACCCAGGCCGTAGGTATTGAAACCATATATGGGCGCAGCATCATCGCATCGTTTCACGGCTTATGGAGCCTGGCAGGCTTTAGCGGTGCGGCAATCGGTACCTTGATGGTTTCGCAGAAAATACCACCGTTTACACATTTCTGTATTATATCAGTTGCGGAAGTTATTACCGTAGCCATCAGTTATAAATACCTGTTATTAAGAGATGCTCAGCATGCTGATAAGCAACCCTTATTTGTAAAACCTGACCTGTATTTGCTAAAGCTGGGTTTGATTGCCATGTGCTGTATGATTTGTGAAGGTGCCATGTTCGACTGGAGCGGCGTTTATTTTAGAAAAGTGGTGCTTGCACCGGAACAACTGGTTACGCTTGGATACACGGCTTTTATGAGCACGATGGCGGGCGGGCGTTTTGCAGGTGACTGGTTATCTGAAAGGCTGGGTAAAAAAACGATGATACAACTAAGTGGAATTGTAATTACACTTGGGCTGTTAACGGCAATATCCTTCCCTTATCTTCTTACCTCTACTATTGGTTTCCTGTTAGTGGGCGTTGGAGTGTCTTCTGTAGTGCCGTTGGTGTACGGGTCTGCCGGTAAATCAAAAACCATGTCTCCCGGTGTGGCGCTTGCAGCGGTTTCTACTATTGGTTACTTTGGATTTCTATTCGGCCCGCCGGTAATTGGTTTTATTGCACAGGCATCCAGCCTTCGCTGGTCTTTTGCATTGATTGCAGTACTTGGTTTTTGCACCACTTTGCTCTCAACTTTTACCAGGGTAGAAAAATAAAGAACTAGTTTTTAGTATACAATACTCTGATAATAAATACACTTTGGCTAAAGCCAATTAAGGATTTCATTAACCCAATGCTTAAGCATTGGGTTAATGAAATCCTTAGCGGCATTGGCTTTAGCCAAAGTGTGTTACTTAAATATTTCGGTAAAAATTTAAGCCCGTAGCCTGCCGAAGTTCAGGCAATGGTTATAAGTGTGTTTTATTTTTCTGCAACTCAAATCAACAGCTAAGTTTGAAAAAATCCTTTCGGTACTTAGCGGGTTGTTTCTACACCTCACCTGTTTTTCAACCGATGTTATTTCTGTCTAAAAACTACAGGAGTATTGAGTATAAGCAGATAGAGATAAACAGTTGCAACCACATTACTGATTAATGGGCTTTATTTTCCTTGGTATAGATTGCACGGATCTTCTTCTTATCGCCTACAATCCAAATGAGGTCGTCCCATTCAAAGGTACTGTCTGAAGCAGGGTTTAGAATACGCTCACCGTTTCTCTCAATGCCTACGATTAAACCATCGGTTTTTTCCCTGATGCCGGATTGCCTGATCGACTGCCCCTTTAATCGTGTATGTTCATCAACACCAATACTCATCAGCCCGATATTTTCAGTATCATCATCCGGTTCACTGGCCCACTCTTTTTTAAGACCTTCTATTACCGGTTTAAACTGCTGTAGTTGCTGATCGGTAGCCAGGATGCCGATCTTATCAAAAGGATATATTTTTTCATACCTGCCCGGTGCATGCAACACTTTTCCTCCACGTTCAATAAAAGCAAGGTTAACACCATATTGTTCCCGCCAGGCAAGTTCTTCCAGCGTTTTCCCGGTAAAGTCTGCATGCGGGTCAATAGGAAAACTGGCGATATGCGCATCCCAGAAACTCAGTCCATTTTTGTTTTGCTCTTCGGCAAGCAGTTCTTTCTGGTTAAGGTTATTAAGAAAGCGGGTTTGAATACGATTGTAAAAACGTTCCAGCTTTTGCCTGAAAATGTAAAGTACAAGCGGCATCACAATTAACGCACCTACCAGCGCTACATAAAAGGAGAAAAGCCTTCTTAACAGGAAACCGAGGAACACCACGGCAATAATATTCCGGAAAATTTCCAGCATTACCAGCGGCCCGTGATTGTACTTGCTGTCAAGCCACAATTGCGTATAGGCCGATTTATGTATCTTTTTAACGGTGAGCGCCCATACAAAGGGAGACATGGCCGTTAATGTAATGATGGCGGTACATATTTTAGCCAGCAGTGAATCGTTCAGCTTGCTTTCAATAAAAGGCGCCAGGTATTGGGATGCAAGTAATACACACGCAATGATCATTACAGAATTCAGCAGTATCAGTTGCAGGTAAGATTTAAATACAATACGCCAGTCACTCTCACTTTGCAGCGTTTGCATATTGGTGCTGTAGCGGTTAAGGCCCCGTACCCATTTTTTGGGCAGTGCCTTTTCAAGAAAGCCATGCAACGGTTCGGCAAAACGCATCATATACGGAGTGGTAAAAGTGGTGATTACCGATACCCCCACAGCAATAGGTGATAAGTATTCACTGGTTACTTTTAAGGAAAGACCCAGCCCGGCAATAATAAAAGAGAACTCACCAATCTGGCTCATACTCGTGCCTGCCTGTACCGATTGTTTCAGCGGCTGGCCAGCAAGCAAAGCGCCTATACTTACAAAAATGGTTTTGCCAAAGATCACCATTAAAGTAAGTATCAATACCGGGATGGCATGTTCTCTAAGCAAAGCAGGGTTGATAAGCATTCCCACAGATACAAAGAAGATAGCGCCAAATAAGTCTTTCACAGAAGAAAGCAGGTGTTCAATTTTTTCTGCCTGTGGTGTTTCTGATAAAATGGAGCCCATGATAAAGGCGCCCAAGGCTGCGGAGAAACCTACCCTGTCTGCCAGTAATACCATACCCAGGCATAAGGCTAACGCAACAATCAGCAGCGTTTCACCGGTAAGCCAGCGGGAAGCCTTTTTTAGAAAGGTGGGCAACAGGTAAATGCCGGATAAAAACCACAGGCTTAAGAAAAAGAAGAGTTTGAGTACTGAGTAGATCATCTGCGAACCCTGAAACTGCTTACTTACCGCCAGGGTAGAAAGCAAAACAAGTAACAGGATGGCGACGAGGTCTTCAATTACCAGCACCCCCAACACCAGCGTGGTAAATTTTCTTGATTTTAATCCCAGTTCGTCAAACGCCCTGAAGATGATAGTGGTGGAAGAAATGGCGATGATACCGCCCAGGAATACACAATCCAGTTGCTGCCAGCCCAGTAATTTGCCTGCAAAAAAACCCAGGGTAAACATGCAGGAAATTTCTGTAAGCCCCGTAATGGCTGCGCTGCCACCTACCTGTACCAGTTTCTTAAAGCTGAATTCAAGCCCCAGCGCAAATAACAAGAAAATGACCCCGATATCTGCCCAGGTACGTATGCCTTCCGGTTCTGCAATTGTTGGAAACAGGCGGAAGTTGGGACTTATTAGAAAGCCTGCAATAATATATCCTAATACCACGGGCTGCTTTAATCTTTTAAAGAGTAAAGTAGTCACTCCTGCCGCAGCAAGAATAAGTGCAAGGTCCTTGATCAGGTGTGGTATATGCGTCATGTCGGTGCTTTCAAAAATAAGAAACTCAGCCGAGGATAACGCGTTAAACAATTAATGAAAAGAGAAAAATGGATAATTAAAAATTATATCGCAGTAACCGGTATTTTTCATGGATGTATTTTGCCAAGCCAGCATTATAAAACGTTTACTTTCATATTGAAAAATGAAAACGTAAAAATAAAAAGTGTGTATCCGTAAAGCCTCGTAGAGGCGGCAGGTAATTAGCCTCATAGAGGCGGCATATTATTAGCCCTGTAAGGGCGATATGTATTTAACCCGATAACCGTTCCAGCACATGATACACAATAGGGCAGAAGGTAGAATTCTTTAACGTGATCTGGGGCCGCTTTAGTAATACATCTTCATTTGTGTAAGGAAAACGTTCGCAGTCAGAGGGGCGAACATCATATATACCGCAATAGTTGTCGGTTCCGAGAAAAGGACACGGCGTTTGCTTTACCACGTAGTCGCCTTCTTCATCAAGCCGCAGATAGGTATCAATGAATTCGCTTTCCCGCATCTTTAAATGTTTGCTGATGCGTTTAATGTCGGGTGTTTTAAACCGGGGTGAATAATTTCTGCAACAGGCCGCACAGGAAAGGCAATCAATTTTTTCAAATGCTTCCTGGTGCAGTGCCGGTAATTGTTTCAGCACTTTATTCTTATCTGCGCGTTGCAGAAATTGTTTGTATTTTTTCTGATGTTCCGCAGATTTTTTCTTCCAGCTTCCCGATGCTATTTCATTCATTTGCGTGATCCTGTTTTTGGCAGACTGCGGTTATTGCAACCGCCGGCGCCATGCTGAAACCCTTGACAAACGATGAACGTAGTGCGACGCAACCGGGGCTTTATAGTAGCAATATTGCCGGCCACCCCCTCTATTGATACTTTAACATTGATTGCAATGCGATTCACCGCTTTTAATTTACTTTGCAAAAGTATCGAAAATACAACCCTTCTATGGAAGCATTACGGGAACAATGGCTGATTATTATTTCTACCCCTATCTATATTATTATTATAGGCCTGGAACTACTGCTGTCTCACCTGCAGCACAGAAAAAGCTATACGTTAAAAGATACGCTGAATAACCTTTACCTGATGCTGGCGAATGCCGGTATTGACCTTTTGTTCAGGGCAATTTATATGGGGGTTATACTGGAATACTTTTACATGCACCGGGTTACTGACTGGCAGCAGCCGCTAAGCTACTGGCTGTTGCTCTTGCTGGCTGAAGATTTCCTGTATTACTGGCTGCACCGTTTTGACCATGAGATCCGCTTTTTCTGGGCCACACATGTAACACACCACAGTTCAGAGAAACTTAATTTCAGTGTAGGGTTCAGGTCCTCGGTTTTTCAGCCATTGTACCGCTTTGTTTATTTTATACCACTTGCCTGGCTGGGTTTCAGACCGGTAGATATTGTGTTTATGTATTCCGCCACGCAGATATGGGGCATTTTTGTACATACGGAAATGATTAAAAAAATGGGCTGGCTGGAGCATGTGCTGGTAACGCCTTCGCACCACCGCGTACACCATGCCTCCAATGCAAAATACCTGGATAAGAATATGGGCATGTTCCTGATTGTGTGGGATAAACTGTTTGGCACTTTTCAGCCGGAACTGAGTGAAGAAGAATACCAGCCGATTAAGTACGGGCTTACAAAAAATATTGATCATCCCAACCCGGTAAAACTCGTTTTTCATGAGTGGGACCAGCTATGGCAGGATGTAAAACGCGATGACATCACCCTGCAGGACAAGGTGAATTACCTTTTTGGCCCGCCGGGATGGAGCCACGACGGCAGCCGGCAAACCAGTGAACAGATGCGCCAGCAGGAAAAACTGGAAGAGCTGGGCCCGCAGAAAGAGGAATTGAATCTGGGGTTGAGTTCCGGTAATGCGTAACTATTGAAGTATTAATCTTATCCCTACTCATAATGAGCCACCCGGATGCGGCTAACAATAAATATTCAGCAATTGTGTTTTCGTAAGCGGGTAAGTGCCTTCAATTCTTTTCCTTTTTTTAATAAAAATGACTTGAAAGGGGTGTAACATTTTTTGCTGGCACATTTTATTTTGTGGCGCAGAAAAATGTGGCATGGTTTGCAGAGCCGGGAAAAGTGAATTTAACAACAGCAAAGATGACCGGTTAACAGCTTAATAGATCGGAAAAGTGACTTAGGGGATAGGCATTAGCTGTAACCAAAGACACAGGACAATAAAAGCTTGGCTACCCGCTACTCCACCGCAACCCTTAACTGCACAAAAAAAGCCGGCTCTGAGAACCGGCTTCATAACTATTTTAAACAACCCCGCATCCGCAGCAGCCATTTTTATTTTTTAATTTTTCATTTTTAATTATTCTCCCCCATACGCCCATTTCACCAAACTCGCACCCCAGGTAAAACCGCCGCCAAAAGCCGCCAGCACCAAAAGGTCTCCTTTTTTCAATTGTGATTCCCAATCCCACAGGCACAGCGGAATAGTGGCTGCGGTGGTATTGCCATAACGTTGTATATTGATCATCACTTTTTCGCGGGATAGCCCGATACGGTTGGCCGTTGCATCAATAATACGCAGGTTAGCCTGATGGGGAACCAGCCAGGCAATATCTTCACCCGTAAGGTTATTGCGTTCCAGTATTTCGGCGCTTACATCGGCCATACCTACTACCGCGAATTTGAAAACGGTTTTTCCTTCCTGGAAGGCATAGTGCTCACGGGCGGTTACCGTTTCAATGGAAGCCGGTTTAAGTGAGCCGCCTGCCTTCAGGTTCAGGTAGCTTCTGCCGCTGCCATCGCTTTTAAGAATACTATCCACTAAACCATTGCCTTCTGTATTGGGTTCAAGCAATACCGCGCCGGCGCCATCACCAAAAATTACACAGGTATTACGGTCGGTATAATCTATAATGGCACTCATTTTATCGGCGCCTACCACAATTACTTTTTTATAGCGGCCGCTTTCAATAAAGCTGGCGCCGGTGGTAAGGGCAAACAAAAAACCGCTGCAGGCTGCGCTCAGGTCATAACCCCAGGCATTGGTTGCGCCCAATTTATCGGCAACAATATTGGCGGTGGCGGGAAACACCATATCCGGTGTAACGGTCGCGCAAATGATGCAATCAATTTCTGTGGGATCAAGATTTTTCTTACGCAGGATTTCCCGGATGGCTGGTACGGCCATATCACTGGTGGCAAGCCCTTCGCCTTTTAAGATCCTTCTTTCTTCAATTCCTGTGCGGCTGCGTATCCATTCGTCATTTGTATCTACCATTTTTTCCAGCTCCTGGTTGGTGAGGCGGTATTCCGGAACATAACCACCAACTGCTGTAATCGCTGCTGTAATCTTGCTCATGTATCTAAATTGAAGGGCGTAAAAGTATCAACAAAAGTTCAAATATATAAATGTGGGTAAAACGGCAATATAATTTAAATTCTGATGTTATTTATCACAGCTATGCAGCATATAATTATATAACGCTTAAATAAAAAATAATATGAAAAGTTTTCACTTAATATTATACTTTTGATTCCCTTAGAGTTATGATCGCTTTTGTAAGAGGTAAGTTCGCACGGAAAACACCGGCACAGGTAATAGTAGATGTTAATGGTGTAGGGTATGAGTTACAGGTAAGCCTGAATACTTATTCCGCCATTAATGAAAAAACGGAAGGGCAGTTGTTCACGTACCTGCACATTACAGAAAACGCACAAACACTGTACGGTTTCTTTGAACAGGCAGAAAAAGAACTCTTTCTTCAGTTGATCAGCGTTTCAGGAGTAGGGGCATCTACCGCAAGGATGATGCTTAGCGGAATGAAACCTGATGAAATTGTAAAAGCGATTGTACAAGGCAACATAAAACAACTGGAAAGTATTAAAGGCATCGGGAAGAAAACAGCAGAGCGGCTGGTGGTAGAGTTGAGAGATAAGCTGGGCAAGCAGAGTGCGGAAATATTTAATACGATTGGCCCTGTAAATTCAGTAGAACAGGATGCCATACAGGCGCTAACCTCGCTGGGTATTGCAAGACCGGCAGCAGAAGCAGCACTAAAAAAAGTACTCAATCAAACAGGAAATAATAATACATCCCTAGAAGAAATTATTAAACTGTCATTGAAAAACCTATAACACAATCATTTGAAGAGACTTCTACGTAACCAGAGCTGACGACTTTGACCCAAAAATTGAAATTTCTACGGTTTTTAATACTGATATTACTGCTATGTGTATCATACAGCCATGTTTTTGCCCAGGCTAAAAAAGATACCACCGGCAGTGATACACTTCGCTATCCGTTAAAAGACCGCCGTGGCGACCGGTTTAGCTGGAAGAACAGGAACCCGTTCTACCTTAATGATACTTCTTTCCTCAAACAGAATATTATTTACGATCCCGCTACCAACGAATACTATATTGTTGAGAAGATTGGCAATACTTATTACCGCAAGCCTACTTACCTGACCATGGATGAAATGCTTCGCATCCAGGGACGTAATGATGAAATCGACTATTTTAATAAAAGGGCGCAAACACTCAGCCTGTTAAACCAGAAAGTGAAACGCCCGAAGATGAAGCTGTATGACCGGCTTTTTGACCGCATTTTTGGCGTTGGTCCTAACGGATTAAAGGTGGATATCAAACCTCAGGGTAATGTAGATATCATGATCGGCTACCAGGGGCAGAATATAAAAAACCCAACGTTACCGGAAAGGGCGCGTAAGAGCGGCGGATTTGATTTTGACATGAACGCCAACCTGAATGTAATTGGTAATATCGGCGATAAACTTAAACTTCCCATCAGTTATAATACACTGGCCAATTTTGATTTTGAAAATCAGCTAAAGCTGGATTATAAGGGTATGGATGATGAGATCATCAAATCCATCGAAGCGGGCAACATCGCCTTTCAATCCAAGGGAACACTTATCCCAAGTACACAAAGTTTGTTTGGTATAAAAACCCAGTTACAATTTGGAAAACTCTTTGTGACGGCCGCACTGGCCACGCAGAAAGCGCAACGGCAATCGATCAACCTGCAGGGTGGGGGCGTATCTACCAAGATTGATAAAAAGCTGGATGACTATGATGAGAACAGGCACTTCCTCTTAGGCCAGTATTTTAGGAAGAATTACAATACCACTATGAGCAACCTGCCTGTAGTTAACAGCCAGGTGCAGATTTTAAGAATGGAAGCCTGGGTTACCAACAGAACAGGCACAGATACTTCTATAAGAACGATAGTAGGCCTTGCTGACCTTGGTGAAAATGAACCTTACAGCCCTAACGTACACTCGCTTACGGGCAGGGATTTTCCAAATAATAATGCCAATGACCTTAACACGCTTTTTACTACCAGCCAGGCGAATACCAACCGTAATCCTGCGCTGATCAATTCACTGCTGCTTGCAAGAGGTTTAAAGCCTGTGCAGGATTATGAAAAAACCTTTGCCCGAAAACTGAGTACCAACGAGTATTATTTTAACCCGCAGGCAGGCTTTTTATCGCTGAATATTCAGTTACAGCCGGATGAAGTGTTGGGCGTAGCTTATCAATATACTTACAACGGAACTGTGTACCAGGTGGGTGAATTTTCGCAGGATGTTTCGCTGGATACTAGTGCCGGCAAACAAGGGGTACAAAAAGTATTGTTCCTGAAACTATTAAAAGCTACCTCTCAAAGGCCCGGGTTACCTATCTGGGACCTGATGATGAAGAACGTATATTCCCTGGATGTTTCCGGTTTACAGCAGGATGGGTTTAAACTTAACCTTTTATACCAGGAGCCCAGTGGCGGTACAAAACGTTATTTACCTGAATCGTCTACAGATGTGTCAGGTAAACCGCTGCTGACCATTCTTAATCTTGACCGGTTGAATAACCGTAATGATCCTTTACCGGATGGCCAGTTCGACTTTGTGGAGGGCTTTACGGTATTATCACAGCAGGGTAAGATCATTTTCCCGGTACTGGAGCCTTTTGGTGCAGATCTTAAACGGCTGGCCTTTAACGGTGTGCCGGATGCGGTTACCAACAAGTATGTGTATTCCATGCTCTATGACTCCATCAAGGCGATTGCGCAAACCTATGCCAACCTTAACCGCTACGTGGCCCAGGGTACAGCCAAAGGAAGCTCCACGTCAGACGTGTCTCTCGGCGCATTCAACATACCCCAGGGATCGGTGTCTGTAACGGCAGGCGGACAGGTATTACAGGAAAACGTTGATTATATTATCGATTATAACCTCGGTACCCTTAAAGTAATTAACCAGGCGATTGTAAATTCCGGCGTACCGGTGCAGGTTCAGTTTGAGAATAATGCCAACTATGGCATACAGCAGCGGAGTTTTATGGGGTTGCGGCTGGATTACCAGGTGAATAAAAAGCTGGCATTGGGTGGTACCATGGTCAAGCTGAGTGAACGCCCTTTCTTTACCAAAATGAACTATGGTGAAGACCCCATCAGCAATACCATGTATGGCCTGGATTTCAACTATCGCTCAGAACTGCCTTCTCTTACAAGATTGCTGGATAAGCTGCCTTTTTATACTACCAATGCAATGAGTAATATCAGCGCTTACGGTGAGTTTGCAGCGTTGAAACCCGGCCACCCTTCACAGATTGGTTCCGGCGACAACGGTCTTATTTATATAGATGATTTTGAAGGTACGCGTAGCAGCGTGGATCTTCGTTTCCCGTTTGTATCCTGGTCACTGGCTTCCACACCACAGGGTACCGCGGAGTTCCCGGAAGCGGATCGCACCAATGACCTTACTTATGGTAAACATCGTGCAAAACTTGCCTGGTATAATATCGAACCTATTTTGCAGGATAAATCCAGTACCAACAATCCCATCAGGCGAGACCTGGATGCGCTGAGTGATCCAAGAGTGAGAGCCGTTTACACCAATGAGCTCTTCCCGCAAAAAACAACCAATCTTACAGACGTACAAACATCCACCTTTGACCTTGCTTATTATCCAAGGGAAAAAGGCCCTTATAATTTTGAAACAAGCAACGGTGAAATAGACCGTAACGGCAAAATTGTAAAGCCAAAGGAATATTGGGGTGGTATTATGCGTAATATTGATCAGACCGATTTTGAAACCGGCAACGTAGAATATATCGAATTCTGGATACAGGATCCATTTATTAAAAATCGTACCAGCAGCGGTGGCCGACTGTCTATTAACCTTGGTAATATCAGCGAAGACGTTTTAAAAGATGGACAACGTTTTTACGAAAATGGCTTGCCAACCCCCAATCAGCCATCTTCAGTAGATAAGAACTCTTCTGTTTGGGGAACCACACCGGTAAATCCTATCCAGATTACACAGGCATTTAGCAATGAGCCTTCAGACCGGCCCTTCCAGGATTTAGGGTTTGATGGTTTGAATAATGATACAGAACGCATCAAGCGCGCGCCCTACCTGGCCAGCCTGGCAACAACCTTTGGTACCACTTCCCCGGTTTATCAGAAAGCAAATACAGACCCCAGCAATGATGACTATAAATGGTACCGTGATGCCAGCTATGATGCGGCCAATACCGGTATACTGGGACGATATAAAGACTTTAATAACCCGCAGGGTAACTCACCCGTGGCTACGGGCAATTCCCAATTCTCACCGGCAGCAACCACTTACCCGGATAATGAAGACCTTAACCGGGATAATACCTTGAATGAAACGGAAGAATATTACCAGTACGATATTGACCTGAAACCGGGTATGTCGGCAGGTATCACCAAGTATATCACCGATAAGCGGACCGTAAACCCGAGACTAGCCAATGGTACCACCGCTTCGGAAGACTGGTATCTTTTCCGTGTGCCGGTAAAAGATTTTACCAGCAAGGTGGGTAATATCCCCGATTTCAAATCGATCCGCTTTGTGCGGTTATACCTGACTGGTTTTGAAGATTCTGTCGTATTACGTTTTGCCAGGCTTGATCTTGTTCGTAACCAATGGAGAAGCTTCACCTATAAACTGGATACTACCGGAAGCTATACTTCCTTGCCTGCAAACTCAGGTACAGATTTTAATGTATTGGCCGTTAACCTGGAAGACAACAGTAACAGGCAGCCCGTTCCTTATAAAATTCCCCCTGGTATTGAGCGTGTGCAGATGCTGAGCAACAACGGCGTAAACCTGTTGCAGAATGAGCAATCCATGAGCCTTAAGATTTCCAACCTGGCGGAAGGTGACTCAAGAGCAGTATTTAAAACAACCAACCTGGACCTGCGACAGTATGGAAGATTATCGATGTTTATCCACGCTGAATCTGTGCCGCAGCGTCCGGAGATCAAAGATGGAGATATCAACGCCGTGGTAAGAATAGGGCAGGACTTCCTGAACAACTATTATGAAATAAAGATACCGCTGAAAGTTACCAAAGGCGCCGTTAACCCAACCGCGGATGAAATCTGGCCGGCGGATAATAACCTTGATTTTGATTTGCAGGAACTGGTACAATTAAAGCTGCGAAGAAATACTACCGGAGCGGCCATCGGCACCATTTATCGTGAGCTGATCGGCACCCGAACGTTTTCCGTAATGGGGAACCCTAACCTGGGCGAAGTGGATGGATTTTTGATTGGTATAGAAAATGCGAAGAATGGAACAGTCTCCTCACCTATCTATACAGAGGTCTGGGTAAATGAATTGCGTTTATCCAAGTTGTCAGAAAGCGGCGGATGGGCCGCTTTGGGTAGAATTGATATGCAGCTTGCAGACCTGGGAACCTTTACCGTTTCTGCCAATACTTATACCCAGGGCTTTGGTACGCTTGAACAACGGGTGAACGAGCGTGCGCAGAACAATATGCTGCAATACGATGCCGCCCTCACAATTGATGGTGGTAAGTTACTGCCCAAAGGAGCGGGGGCATCTATCCCCATCTATGCCAGTATTAATAAAACCATCCTTACACCAAAGTATGATCCGTATGACCAGGATGTACTTTACAAATACAAACTTAATTCAGCGAAGAGTGCACGTGAGAAAGATTCTATCAAGAATGTTGCGCTGGATCAGTTAACCATTAAAACACTCAATTTTACCAACGTCCGTTTTGGCCAGAATGTAATGAAGCGAAGGCTCTGGAGCATCAGCAACTTCGACTTTAGTTATTCCTATACCAGTACAGATCAAACCAATTCATTGATATCTCTCAACAGTATTGTAAAACACCGTGTTGGTGTAGGTTACACTTATAATGGCGAAGCGAAATATTTTGAGCCGTTTAAGAAGATGATCCGCAGTAAGAGTAAGTGGCTGGATATGATCCGCGATTTTAACCTGAACCCGGTACCGTCACTTATTGGATTAAGGGCTGATATCAATCGTCAATACGGACAGTATACCCCAAGGATTGTAAATACGTATGATAATAAAGTAGACAGGGTTGATACTACTTACGATAAGTATTTCACCTTCGACCGGTATTATAACCTGCGATGGGATCTTACACGGTCATTAAATATCGATTTCAGCGCCACCAATTTTGCCCGCGTAGATGAACCGATTGGTCGCATCGATACCAAAGAGAAAAGGGATTCCATCCGTCGTAATTTTCTTGATGGTGGAAGAACGACATTATACCAGCAGAAAGGTATCTTAAGCTATAATTTCCCATTAAATAAATTACCGCTGACAGACTGGATAACGGCACGATATAGTTATGGTACCAATTATAACTGGATAGGAGCGAGTTTAATCGCCAGGAACCTGGGTAATACATTGGAGAATGGCCAGCAAAATACACTTACCGCTGAATTTGATTTTACAAGACTATATAGTAAATCACGGTTCCTTGATGCGATCAATCAGCCTGCCATGCCAAGATCAGGAAGGGATAGCAGCGCCAGGGACAATAATTTGCCTTCACCCGATAACAGCTCCAACTGGTGGGATACAATTCCCACAAGGGATAAAGTGATTAAAGGTTTGAAAGGAAAGGCCAAACGCGAAGCGCTACGAAAATGGCGGCAATTGAAACGTGATGGAAGAAAGGCGAAACGTGAAGCGCAGAGAAATCAGCCCGCAGAAATAAATGGGTTTGTACGCGCCGGTGGCAAACTGGTCACCATGATCAAGCGGGCTTCTGTTAACTATTCGGCCAATTATGCCAGCAGGATACCCGGCTATATGGACAGTACAAAAGCACTTGGGCAAAACTGGAAAACCATGCAGCCAGGTTTAGGATACGTGTTTGGTAAACAACCGGATACAACCTGGCTGAACCTGAAACAGCGACAAGGAGTTCTTACCAAAGACAGCACCTTTAACCTGATGTTCAGGCAGAACTTTGAACAGAAGTTAAGTATTACTACGCAGTTGGAGCCTATCCGTGATTTTATTGTTGACCTTAACCTGGATAAATCTTTCTCAAAAGATTACACCGAGTTGTTTAAGGATACCACGGGAACAGGTAATAATTTTGGGCACCTGTCACCTTACGCCACCGGTGGATTCAGTGTGTCCTATATCAGTTTCGGAACTATGTTTGAGAAGTTTAAGCCTACAGAAGTTTCCAATACTTTTACCAAGTTCCAGGAATACCGGACACTTCTTTCCCGCAGGGTGGCGGGAACAAACCCGTACTGGAATGGCTTACCGGATAACCAGAAATTTACGGCGGATGGTTACGCCACCGGTTACGGACGATATTCAGAAGATGTATTGATACCTGCTTTCCTTGCCGCTTATACAGGCAAAGATCCAAGTAGCGTAACGTTGATCAAGCAATCAAATCCGAATATCAAGAGCAACCCGTTTAGTGGTATTTTGCCAAAACCCAACTGGAAGCTTACTTATACCGGGCTCTCAAGAATACCTGCATTGGCAAACTTATTCAGCAACATCCAGCTTACGCATGGTTATAACGGTTCACTTAGTATGAACAGCTTTACGAGCGCCCTTGCTTACCGGGACCAGTTTGGTTATGGTGCCCCCAGCTTTATTGATTCGGTTTCGGGTAACTATGTGCCTTACTTCCTATTGCCGAATATTACCATACAGGAACAGTTTGCTCCTTTGTTGGGTATTGATATTACTACCATCAGCCAGGTAAATCTTCGTTTTGAATATAAGAAGAGCAGAACGCTTAGCCTTAGCCTGATTGATTACCAGTTAAGTGAAGTAAGAAGTACCGGCTGGACTTTTGGCGGAAGCGTGCGTATTAAAGGGTTCACGATGCCATTTAAAATGCCTTTTAGTGGAAGTAAGACCGGCAAAAAGCAGGATAACGATCTTAATATAAGCCTCGATCTGGGAATGACGGATAATACGCAAAGTAACAGTGTGCTTGATCAGGCGAATGCGTATAGCACGGGCGGCCAGAAGTTGATCACCATTAGTCCTGCTATAGATTATGTACTGAATAACCGTATTAATCTTAAATTCTATTTTGATCAGCAACGGGTGATCCCGTATATATCTACTTCGGCGCCTATTACCAATACAAGAGCGGGTTTGCAGATAAGGATATCGTTAGCGCCATAAGGCATTCAATCAATTTTAGCATACCGCCATAATTGATTACAGGAGTCGATCTATATTTTCAGAAGATTTTCGTTTACAGTTTAGGTGATGATTGTATTTTAGATGGAAGTTTAATCCTATTAAAATGACAGGAGCCGATGAAAATGATTTTTCGCATTTTAGGATTGTACCTGTTACTATGTATATACGCGGATACATTAACGGCGCAGCAGCCTTTACGTCTTCAGTTTGTAAACATGCTGGGCGATAGTCTTGTTCAGCTTGGCGCGTCATATAAAAATGCTTTTAACGAGCCTCTTACCATCAGAAATTTCAAGTATTATATTTCACATATACAGGTGAAAGATGATGAAGGAAATTGGTATACAATAGCGGAAGATTATTTCCTGGTAAATGAGGCTGATTCATCCACAAAACAAATCAATTCAAATTATAACGGTAAGGGTATTACTGCCATCCGCTTTCTGTTAGGGGTAGACAGCATGCATAATATTTCGGGTGTGCAAACCGGCGCATTAGATCCTGCAAAGGGGATGTTCTGGGTTTGGAACAGCGGTTATGTTATGGCAAAGCTGGAAGGAAAATCTGCCGCATCCAGGTCGCCGGGTAATTACTTTACTTATCATATCGGCGGGTATAAATCAAATGAAAATGCGGCCCGGTGGATTGAGCTTACATTGTCATCAACAAAAAAATCCTGCCATAACATCATCATAAAAGCTGATGCCGGCAAGTGGTTTATCGCGGCACATGATATAAAAATTGCGGAACATCCTGTTTGCCATGAGCCCGGAAACCTCGCCATGCAAATTGCAGATAACTATGCGCAGATGTTCTCTATTATTGAAGCAAACTGAAGGTTATATTTGATGCCTGATTCAATCATATGAGTATTACTATACGCAAAGCAAGAAAAGAAGATTGCCCCAGGTTGCTTGAATTAATTAAAGAACTGGCCGAGTATGAAAAGGCACCTCAGGAAGTAACCGTCACACTGGAACATTTTGAAGAAAGTGGTTTTGGTCCGCAGCCGGTTTGGTGGGCGCTGGTAGCATCATCAGTAAACAATGATGGAGAAGAACGTGTTGAAGGTTTTGCGCTTTATTACGTGCGTTATTCTACCTGGAAAGGTCAGCGTATGTACCTGGAAGATATCGTGGTAACAGAAGCTTCACGTGGTAAGGGTATTGGAAAATTATTGTTTGATGCGCTGGTAGAAGAAGCCAGGGAGAAAAAGTTTAATGGTATCGTTTGGCAGGTACTGGAGTGGAATGAACCGGCAATAAACTTTTATAAAAAGTATAATGCCGGTTTTGATGCCGAGTGGATCAATTGCGCGATCAATATCTAACTATCTTCTAAGATACCGCATCAACAATTGCCGGCGGGTGTATTTTGCTGATTACTCTCAGTAAAACTTTACCTGGTCCGGTTTCTGTAAAATGAGTGGCGCCGTCTTTTACCATCTCAAGAATACTTTGTGTCCAGTACACAGAACCGGTCAACTGGCGAATCAGGTTTTCCCTGATCTCATCTGTATTTGAAATTGCTTTTGCCACTACATTCTGATAGATAGGGCAGGAGGGCGATGTAATACTTGTATTTTCTATCGCCTGTTTTAATTCTTCTTCTGCGGACGCCATTAACGGGCTGTGAAATGCGCCACCCACATGTAATGGCATGGCACGCTTTGCACCGGCTGCCAGCATTTCTTTACAGGCAACTTCAATTGCTTTGTTGCTTCCGCTTATCACCACCTGGCCGGGAGAGTTAAAATTTGCCGCCACTACAATTTCCCCGGTGCTTTCCTGTACCCTTTTGCAAATATCAATAACTGTTTTATCATCCAACGCAAGAATAGCCGCCATCATAGAAGGATTAAGATCGCAAGCCTTCTGCATAGCAGTAGCGCGGATACTCACCAGTTTAAGACCATCTTCAAAACTTAATGCACCGTTGGCAACAAGTGCAGAAAACTCACCCAGAGAGTGACCTGCCACCATATCAGGCACAATATTGCCCAATGTTTTAAATGCTGCTACAGAATGTATAAAAACTGCAGGTTGTGTTACGCTGGTTTGTTTCAGTTCTTCATCAGTACCGCCAAACATCGTGTCACTAATACGAAAACCCAATATTTCATTTGCCTGTTCAAATAAAGCTTTTGCCGTTTCACTTGAATCATACAAAGCCTTTCCCATACCGCTGAACTGTGAGCCCTGGCCAGGAAATACATAAGCATGTTTACTCATAGAAATTTAATTAAGGCGTCAAAAATAAAGGTTTGCATCATTCTACCTAACAAAACCTTTGCCGGAGCTTTGCAGAATAACATGCGGCGCTAAATAAACAGGATGAATAGCAGGCGTATCAACCCATTATATCCGGGTTAACATGAGGTATAATTTTAAAGAGATGAACAGTAAATCTTAATCCAGTTTGGAACTGATGAGCTTTAGAAATTCATTCCTGGTAATGTGATTGTTCAGCAGCTCTCCGTCAAATGCGGAAGTGGCGGTTACAGAGTTTTGCTTACTTACCCCACGCATCATCATACATAGATGCTTGGCTTCAATAACCACGGCAACGCCCAAAGGGTTCAGGCTTTCCTTAATGGCATCCATTATTTGTACGGTAAGCCTCTCCTGTACCTGTAACCTGCGGGAAAATACATCTACCACCCGGGCAATTTTACTAAGGCCGGTGATCCATCCATTGGGTATATAAGCAATATGCGCTTTGCCAATAAACGGCAACATATGATGCTCGCACATACTGTACAATTCAATATCCTTTACAATCACCATTTCACTTACACTTTCGCTGAACTTGGCGGAGTTGAGTATAGCGACAGCGTCCTGCTGGTAGCCCTGTGTTAAGAATTGCATGGCTTTTGCCACACGCTCGGGCGTTTTTATCAAACCTTCGCGCTCGGTATCTTCTCCCAATAGGCCTATCGCCTCTTTATATACATTGGTAAGTTTTAAAGTAAGGTCCTCATCGTAATGATCCGTCTTATGGTATGCCATCGGTAATAGATTGTAACTTGATTGGGATAATTGCCTGACTTACACCGGGTACTCTACAAAATTCCGTTCTGTTTCATAAAGCCTTACCTGTAAATCCAGCCTTGTATCAATCTGTTCCCGAAGAATTCTATAGATCACTACGGCAATATTTTCAGCAGTAGGGTTTAATAACCTGAACTCTGCAGTATCCAGATTGAGATTTTTATGATCAAACCGGTCCAGTATGTATTCCTTGATAAGATCGCTTAACAATTTCATGTCCATTACATAACCGGTGCGGGGATCGGGCTCACCCACCACTTTCACTATCAATTCGTAATTATGGCCATGATAGTTGGGGTTATTGCACTTGCCAAACACCTGGTCGTTCACCTGTTCCGTCCATTCAGGATTATGCAGGCGATGCGCTGCATTAAAATGTTCTTTTCTGTAAACGGCTACCTTGTTGCTCATGCTCACTAAGATCGTGTTGCGGAATATATATTGGTACTAATAACAGCGGGTAATGTAAAAGGTTTAATCACCAAAATATTCTACATAAATCCTTGCTGTTTCATATAGTTTAATGCAATGCAATTGAACGTTGGGTGGAAGATGCGGGGCAAGCTGCGACCATATACCCATTGCAAGGTTTTCTGTACTGCAAAGTTTGCCTCTTAAAAACTCAACATCAAGGTTCAGGTTTTTATGATCCACCTTGTCTGTTACATGTTCCTTTATCAGCGCTTTTAATTTCTTAACATCCATTAAAAAGCCGGTATCTGCATCCACTTCTCCCTTTACCGTAACATAAAGATCAAAATTATGCCCGTGCCAGTTTTCGTTGGCACACACCCCAAAGACTTCTTCATTCTTTTCCTTGCTCCAGTTGGGGTTGTATAATTTATGCGCAGCGTTAAAATGCGCTAACCTTGTTAAATGAACCATCGCTCAGTTTCAAAAATTTCCGCAAAGGTAATACTTGGCCGATAAATAATACCTCTTGCCGGTATGCTGTCACTTTTTCTTGGGAGCAGGCTGGTGAATGCAATCTGCTTTTACCCGAACTTTGCGCGGCTATGAAAGTGATTATTGTTACCGCCACCGCGGGAGAATTACTGCCTGATACAAAGAAGCGGTTGGAGCAACACCAGCATCCAGCTGCTTTGGAACTGTTGTTCAGGGAAAGCGGTGTGGGGTTGCTGTCCTCGGCGGTATCACTGGTGAAAATGTTAATGCAGGACCAGCCTGCGCTGGTAATAAAGGCAGGTATAGGAGGTTGTTTTGATGAACAAGTTCCGCTGGGGGAAGTAATGGCGATCAGCAATGAAGTGATTGCCGATCTTGGGGTGGAAGAATCCGGTACCTGGCGTGACCTTTTCGATTTACAACTGGTGGCAAAAGACCAGGCGCCCTTTACGGATGGCCTGTTGCCAAATGAGCTGCTTGATCAATATAACCTCCTGCAATTAAAGGAAGTTGGTGCTGTTACGGTTAATGAAATCAGCACCCGGCCGGAGCGTATTAGGTTAATAAAAACAAAGTATCAGCCGGTTGTGGAAAGCATGGAAGGTGCAGCATTGCATTATGTATGCCGGTTGTTCAGTACGCCTTTTATACAAATAAGATCAGCCAGTAATTATGTGGGTGAGCGTGATAAAAGCAAATGGAAATTGAAAGATTCGATTCATCAGCTTAACATGGTTTTGGAAAAATATATTACTCAGTTAAACGAACAGGCGCATCGTTTTTCCGCATAACGGAATGCCTGCTCAGTGAAATTTTTATGACATACACGCTCGGTTTTTCTCCTTGTCCAAACGACACTTTTATTTTTGATGCACTGGTGAACAAAAAAATCGATACCGGTGAAATGGAGTTTGATGTGGTGCTGGAAGATGTGCAAACCCTTAACCAGTGGGCGATAGAAGGTAAACTCGACTTCTCAAAAATAAGTTATGGCGTGTTGCCGCTGGTGCTGGAACAGTATGTTTTGCTAAGTTCAGGTGGCGCTCTTGGTAAGGGTGTCGGGCCTTTGCTTATCTCGTTACCGGCAGAGAAGGAAGAAACTTCATCAACAGCTTTGGCAGACAGCATAAAAAACAACCTGGTAGTTATTCCCGGTAAGAATACCACGGCGCATTTGTTGTTTTCCCTGGCATTTCCGGAAGCACAAAACAAACAGTTCAGGGTCTTTAATGAAATAGAAGATGCAGTACTGAACAAGGAAGCTTACGCCGGGGTGATCATTCATGAAAACCGTTTTACCTATCATCTGAAAGGATTATATAAACTGATGGATCTTGGCGAGTATTGGGAAACAGTTACCGGCGTACCAATTCCTTTAGGAGGGATTGTTGGCAAAAGAAGTATTGATGCAGTCACTATCCAGAAAGTAGATGAGCTGATCAGGCAAAGCGTAGCTTATGCTTACAAACATCATCATAAAGAACTGGCTGATTATGTAAAACAACATGCGCAGGAAATGAGTGAAGAGGTGATGCGCCAACATATCAATCTATATGTAAATGATTATTCCCTGAATTTGGGAGAGGGGGGGCGTAATGCCGTTCTTAAACTGATAGACGTGTACGAACAACAGCAGCCATCAGTAAACATAAACAGGCAGGCCATTTTTGCCGGCTAATCGCGCAGTTAATCAAAACTTTGGTTACCCGCTGCCGCCAGTTTTAGCATGCGGTCATATTGTTCCGGCGTTAGATCGTTATAAAAATAATAGACCGGGTCAACCGGCTGGCCGTTGCGGTGTACCTCGTAGTGGCAATGCGGGCCGGTACTTTTGCCGGTACTTCCCACATACCCGATCACTTCGCCGCGTTTTACTTTTTGGCCATCCCTTGCTTTTATACGCACCATATGTCCGTATAAAGTTTCATACCCGTAACCGTGGTTAATCACCACATGATTACCATAACCACCGGCATTAAAATCTGCTTCCTTTACGGTACCATCAGCAGTGGCATAAATGGGGGTGCCCTGGGGTGCCGTAAAATCAAGCCCCGCATGAAACTTATTCACTTTATATACAGGGTCTACACGGGTACCAAAACCGGAGGCCACACGGGTAAGGTCTTTATTACTCACGGGCTGGATAGCCGGGATGGCGGCCAGTAATTTCTCTTTATCCTTTATAAACCCGTTAATCTCGTTGTATGATTTTTCCTGGTAACCAATACGTAAAGCGAGGTTATTCAACTGGGCGCCGATGCTTGTCACCAGTGTATTACTACTCATGCTTTGCACCAGTTGTATCTCCTTGCTCTTTTCCATTTCCTTCATACGGGCACTGTCCGGTATGGGCGCAGATTCAAAAATGGAACGGTACACATCATTGTCCCGCTTTTCCAGCTCCAGCATTTTTTGCTGTAATTGCTGTGTTTGTTGCGAAAGCAGCTGGTAGTTTTCCGACAGGTTATCGTTTTGTTGTTTCAGTATTTTTTCTTTGGGAGAATCAATATAACGAAAGGCAACGGCCACAATAATGCCCGCCGTAACAATGGCAGAAGCAATAAACCCGAATACGCGCAGCAGCTTGATGCGAAATGGCGTAATCAGCTTCTCATACCGCAGCGTATGTGTATTATAGAAATATTTGATTTTTTTCATGAAAGGGTAGCTAATTTAAGCTGTTTTTGCGGCCGTATCCCAACTTCCTTTCTTCTCCATTCAAAGGTTTGCCTGCGAATCCGTTTACGCACAACTTGAATCTCTCTCTAATCCTTTACCTTTACAGCCCTCTAAAACCGGGCAAAGATAGCTGGTTAAGCAGCAGGCAATTTGTAAATTTTTATTGAAAGTTTATGTTATCAAGCGCAGCAATAAGACAACAGTTTCTTGATTTTTTTAAGCAGAAAGGCCACCAGGTGGTACCGTCTGCACCCATCGTAGTAAAGAATGATCCCACCCTTTTGTTCACAAATGCGGGCATGAACCAGTTTAAGGATTACTTCCTGGGTAACAGCAAACCAGCCCATACCCGTGTGGCTGATACACAAAAATGCTTACGTGTAAGCGGTAAACATAACGACCTGGAAGAAGTGGGTGTAGATACCTATCACCATACCATGTTTGAAATGCTGGGCAACTGGAGCTTTGGCGATTATTTTAAGAAAGAAGCCATTGCCTGGAGCTGGGAATTACTTACTAAAGTATATGGCCTTGACAAGGATAAATTATACGTAACCATTTTTGAGGGAGATGAAAAAGAAGGGTTGCCAAAGGATGAAGAAGCTTATGATGAGTGGAAAAAAGTAATTGCAGAAGACAGAATTCTGCTGGGGAATAAAAAAGACAATTTCTGGGAGATGGGTGATACCGGTCCCTGCGGCCCTTGTACAGAAATACATGTGGATTGCAGGAGCGATGAGGAAAGAAAACAGGTAGATGGAAAAACGCTGGTGAATGCAGATCATCCGCAGGTGATTGAAATATGGAACAATGTATTTATACAGTTTAACAGGCTGAAAGATGGTAGCCTTCAGCCCTTGCCTTCCAAACACGTAGACACAGGAATGGGTTTTGAACGCCTGGTTCGTGTGATACAGGGCAAGCAAAGCAATTATGATACGGACGTATTTACCGGTACAATTGCTGAAGTTGCGAAAATTACGGGTAAGCAGTACGACTATAGTGACAGTAAACAGGCCATTGCTTTCAGAGTGATTGCGGATCATATTCGCGCCATTGGTTTTACCATTGCCGACGGGCAGTTGCCTTCCAATACCGGCGCCGGCTATGTGATCAGGAGAATATTAAGAAGGGCGGTTCGTTATTATTTCTCTTACCTGGATTATAAACAACCATTGTTACATCAGTTAATGCCTTTGCTGGCGAAACAGTTTGAAAATGTATTTCCAGAATTACAGCAGCAGGTTGCTTTTGTAAGTAAAGTGGTAAAGGAGGAGGAATTAAGTTTCTTAAAGACAATTGACTCTGGCATTAAAAGATTCAAAATCTATACGGAAGCAATAGGTGGCTACGGTAGCAGTTCTTTTGCAATGGAACATATTCCGGATTCTGAAGAGGATATGAAAGTAACATCCTCTTATATAAATCTGATTGGTAAGTATGCCACAGATAGAACTAATAAAGTTGTAAATGGAGAATTTACGTTTGAATTAAATGACACCTTCGGTTTTCCATATGATTTGACTGAATTGATGGCTAAAGAAATTGGATGGTCTGTGGATAAAAAAGGTTACGATCTTCAACTTCAACAACAAAAATCCCGCTCCCGTGCTGCCACTGCCATAGACACAGAAGACTGGGTAATTCTTTCAGACGAAGGCAATACAGAATTTGTGGGTTACGATTTGCTGGATACTATCAGCAAGGTGATCAAATACCGCAAGGTGAAAGCCAAAGGCAAAGAAGCTTATCAACTGGTATTAGACAGCACTCCTTTTTATGCAGAAAGCGGCGGACAGGCAGGTGACATCGGTACGCTAAGCTTTGATGGAGAAAACATTTCCGTTATCGACACAAAAAAGGAGAACAACCTCATCATTCATTTTACTGAAAAACTTCCCGCCAATATAGAAGCAGAGGTGGTGGCAAAGGTGAATGTAGCAAAGCGAAAATCTACTGCGGTTCATCACAGTGCTACGCATTTGTTGCATGCTGCCTTAAGAAAAGTATTGGGCACGCATGTTGCACAAAAAGGTAGCCTGGTAAATGCAGATTATCTGCGTTTCGACTTTTCGCATTTCGCCAAACTAAGCGACGAGGAGATCACAAAAATTGAAGCGCTGGTAAACGAAAAGATCAGGGAGAATGTACCTGTTATTATTAAAGAACTTCCCAAGGAGGAAGCACTTCAACTAGGCGCGATGGCCTTGTTTGGAGAAAAATACGGTGATACGGTAAGAGTGGTGATCATCGATCCTGCCTATTCAATCGAACTTTGTGGCGGTACACACGTTGGTAATACAGGAGAACTCGGATTTTTTAAAATTATCCATGAGGCTGCAGTCGCCGCCGGTGTACGTAGAATTGAAGCTGTGAGCGGAATTGCTGCGGGTGATTATGTAACTGAACAGCTAAGCCTGTTGACTGGCATCAGGGAGAGTTTGAAGAACCCGAAAGATATACAAAAGGCGATTGATAACCTGTTCGCTGAAAACAGCGACCTGAAAAAGAAACTGGAATCTATGGAAGCAAAACAATTACAGGCGTTAAAAGAAAAACTTCTTGACAGGCAGAGCACTTTCCCGTTAACAGAAGGCCTGGATGGTATTTTTATCGGCGATGTGGTTGCAGTAAACAGCGCAGATGCATTAAAAAAATTGTGTCTTGATATTCAGAAAGAAGTAAGTTGTTCCGCAGTGGTGCTTGCCGCGAATATAGAAGGCAAGGTTGCTGTTGCCGTTGCGCTGGATCAAACGATCATTGACATCAAAGAGATAGATGCTGTAAAAATTATCAAAGAACATATTGCTCCTATGATCAAAGGCGGCGGCGGTGGTCAAAAAACACTCGCTACAGCCGGCGGCCAGGATGCCAGTAATATTGATCTCATTATTGATAAGGTAAAGTCATTACTATAAATACTATACCTGTCTTTTTTTATAGCCGCAACTTCCACTGTTGCGGCTATTTATTTTAACCTAAGCATTGCACCTATCTCTCTGACTTTAAAAGGTTGCAGACCTCATCAATCCTAAAACAAATAAGCTATCCTTTTTTTACCTGCAACATTTACAAGTACCCAACAACTGCAACAGGTAATCAATTGAATCCCAAAATCATTAAAATCTCCGTTTGGATTTAACATTTCCGAAATGTTTCGTATTTGAATTTCTTTCCCTACATTTGAACTACTAAATTCTTCGTACAACTAAAAATTACACAATGAATAACTGGATGAAATCTTATGCCTTGTTACTTGCCATGGGAGCTGTAACGCTTAACCTTCAGGCACAGGAAATAAAAACCGATAAAAAGAGCACCAAGGAAGAAACGATCGTTATCAAAAAGAAAAATGACAGTAAAGAGAAGTACACGATTGTGGTGGATGGAGACAAGATCACCATCAATGGAAAACCTGTGGAAGAGTTTAAAGGAGATGGGGTAGAAGTGCTGCGTAATGATGATAATATGGCATGGGTTGGCCCGGATGCATTTGAGCTGAAATCTTTTAACGCCCCTCATGGTGGTGTAAAAATGTTTAGCAGGGATAACGTGATGTTCCGTGGCGGCAATAAAGCGATGCTGGGTGTTGTTTCTGAGAAAACAGATGGCGGCGTAAAGATTAAAGAAGTCACCAAAGAGAGTGCTGCTGCAAAAGCCGGTTTAAAAGAAGGTGATATTATTACAAAGGTTGGAGAAAGTAAAATTGAAGATGCAGACGATTTGTATGAAGCGGTAGGTAAGTATAAACCTGAAGACAAGGTAACCATTACCTATAAAAGAGATGGCAAAGAAAGCAATGCCACAGCAACGCTTGAAAAATCAAAACAACGTAACATGGCTTTCAGTTTTAACAGTGATGATTTTAAAGCTCGTGTTGCGCCTGAAGTGCGCGGCTTTAACTGGAGCCGTAAGCCAAGGCTTGGTGTACAGATTCAGGATACCGAAGAAGGAAAAGGTGTGAAGGTTTTAGACGTAGATGATGATACTCCTGCAGAAAAAGCCGGTTTAAAAGAAGATGATATTATTACAGATGTAAATGGCAAAGCCGTTAACAGTGTGGATGAATTAAGAGATGCGGTAAAAGATTTGAAAGATGGCGACCTGTTAAAACTGAATTACAAACGTAACAACCAGGCGCAGAGCGCAGAAGTAAAGATTCCCAAAAAGTTAAAGACATCAGATTTATAAGCTTACATGTTTAGTAGTTTTTTCTCATAAAAGACGACCGCCGTTTCTACGGCGGTTTGTTTTTTGAGGGAGTTCGGAGTTCAAGGTTCAAAAGTTCAAGGTTTAAAAGTTCAAGGTTCATTAAGCTAAAAATGTTTTGAACCTTGAACTTTGAACAAAAACAATTCAACAATTAACCATTCAGCAATCCAACCGTTAAGAATTTCCGATAGGGCATCATTTGCAGAAACCAACGTTGAACTTTGAACTTTGAACAAAAACCATTCAGCAATTCAGCCGTCCTATCGATTCCCCACCAACTCAACCGTTTGCCTAACCATCTCCACAAACTGTAAACTCCTTTATATTTGCCTCCACAAAACGCATACGTATGAACGAAAAATTCGTAGAACGCATCTTTACAGAATTGAATGAAATTGAGGCAGCCGGCTTGTTTAAAAAGGAAAGGGTGATTACCAGTGAGCAGGGCGCGGAGATAATGGTAAATGGCAATAAGGTGTTGAACTTTTGCGCCAACAACTATCTTGGTTTATCCTCGCATCCAAAAGTAATAGAGGCGGCTCACCAGGCCATTGATACACATGGTTATGGCATGAGCAGTGTGCGTTTTATCTGCGGTACGCAGGATATTCACAAAGAACTGGAGCAAAAGATCGCTGCTTTTTTAGGTACGGAAGATACCATTTTATACTGCGCTGCTTTTGATGCAAATGGCGGTGTATTTGAACCGCTGTTCAATGAGCAGGATGCGATCATCAGCGATGCACTAAACCATGCTTCTATTATAGATGGTGTGCGTTTATGTAAGGCACAACGTTACCGTTATGAGCACAATAACATGGAAGACCTGGAAGCCAAGCTGCTTGATAGTGCTCATTTGCGCAGCAGAATTATTGTAACAGATGGTTCATTCAGCATGGATGGTACCATTGCACAACTGGATAAGATCTGTGACCTTGCTGATAAATACGATGCCATTGTGATGATTGATGAAAGCCATTCAAGTGGCTTCCTGGGCAAGACCGGCAGAGGTACACACGAATACCGCGAAGTAATGGGCCGTATAGATATTATAACGGGTACATTGGGTAAGGCGCTTGGTGGTGCCAACGGTGGTTTTACCAGCGGGCGTAAAGAAATCATTGAAATGCTTCGTCAGCGTTCACGGCCTTATCTATTCTCCAATACACTTGCTCCTAATATTGTTGGTGCGTCTATCGCTGTGTTGGATATGCTTACAGAAACCACTGAGTTAAGAGATAAGCTGGAGTACAATACTCAGTATTTCCGCACACAAATGACAGCAGCCGGTTTTGATATAAAGCCGGGTGATCATCCCATTGTTCCGATCATGTTATATGATGCGGTTGTTGCGCAAAATTTTGCAGCAAAACTGCTGGAAGAAGGGGTGTATGTAATTGGCTTTTTCTATCCGGTAGTGCCCAAAGGAAAAGCCCGTATTCGTGTTCAGTTAAGCGCTGCACATGAGCAGCATCATCTTGATAAAGCCATAGAAGCATTTACAAAAGTGGGCAAAGAACTGGATGTTTTAAAGTAAGCGTTGTAGTCAATGGTGAATGGTGAATGGTCAATAGTCAATTGAATTTCACCATTCATCATTAAGCATTCACAATTCACGCTTCACGTTTTCACAATTGACCATTCACAATTGACCATTCACCATTCACCTTTTCATTTAATGACCTACGATTATCTCATCATTGGCCAGGGTATTTGTGGTACTTTCCTGAGTTATTATTTACGGAAGGCCGGAAGTACAGTATTGGTGATAGATGAGCCGCAGCCGTTCTCGGCAAGCAAGGTTGCCAGTGGTGTGATAAACCCGGTAACCGGGCGAAGAGTGGTCACCGTTTGGATGGCTGATGAACTGATGGATTTTTGCCGTGAGGCTTACCAGGAGATAGGTGTATTGTTAAACGAGGAAGTGATTAAGAACCTGAATATTCTGTCCTTTCCACCTTCGCAACAGATGACGGATACTTACCGCCAGCGCAGCGAAGAACAGCATTCCTACATCAATATGAATGTTATTGATCAGGATTACTCAGACTGGTTTTCCTATATCTTTCAGCCAGTGGAGATAACACCGTCCTATCTTGTAAATATTCATCCGCTGATTGCTGGGTGGAGAAAGCTGTTGCGCGGGAAAAGCGCATTGCTGGAAGAAAATTTTGATGAAAGCAGGTTGATGTTTGAAAATGAACAGGTGCTATACAAAGATATAAAGGCTGGCAAGGTTATCTATTGCAACGGTACGGCCGCTTATGGTTCTGCTTATTGGAAAAACCTTCCTTCCGTATATAACAAAGGGGAAGCGGTAATTGCAGATATACCAGGTTTGCCGGAAGATAAGATTTATAAGTTTGGTGCTACCACACTGGTACCCTGGTACGATGGCCTTTGGTGGGTGGGCAGCAGTTATGATAATGAGTTTGCCGATGCATTGCCTACCGATGCATTTAAAAAACAAAAAGAACGTGAGCTTGGTTTTATCCTCAGGAAACCTTTCCGCATTATAGATCATGTAGCTTCTGTAAGGCCCGCAACCATCGAGCGCAGGCCGTTTGTGGGGTTTCATCCGGTACATCCTTCCATTGGTATACTAAATGGTATGGGCACAAAAGGTTGCTCATTGGCGCCCTATTTCGCGCAGCAATTTTCAGCACATCTAACCAGGGGCGAAGCCTTATCCCCCGAGGCTGACGTGAAGCGTTTTCAAAAAATTTTAAGTATCAATTCCGTCACAAAAAATTAATATTGCATCCATTCATTTACACTCCAACCAAGTTAAGCAATGGGCAATGCAAATTTTGTAGCCGCAGAAGTTAATGAGCCGCCTTCTGGCAATGTTTCCGCAGAAACTAATCCCACCACCGGCGAACATGAATACAAAATTCCGCTCCGTTACCGCAAAATGGAAAACCTCCATATTGTGTTCTGGTTGTTTAAAGATGTGGCCTGGTGCCTCGGTTTAAAACCTCTGGGCATTATCATGATTGTTCCTACATTACTTATTGCAATAGTTATCGCATGGCGTACCAGGCAACTGATGAGTGAGCTTTGCCATAACGTAGCTATCGCCGTTTGGATAACGGCCAACTCTTTCTGGATGATCAGTGAATTCTTTCATTTTGATGAGAAGATCGCGTTTGCGGGTATTCCTTATAAACATCTTGCATTAATTCCTTTTGGTCTTGGTCTTATTGCATTGGGTTACTACTACCTGTACTGGAAGCCCAGGCATAAAGATGAACTGGAAACGATGTAACTGAAAGTGGCCAGTCAATCTTTAAGAACACGTGCTTCGCTGTTCCATTTAAAATTGTCCTGCCGGATGCGCCAGATATAACCATCAATTACATAATGCGTGATCTGTGGTAATGCCAGCAGCGGCACCAGGAAAGCGAGCCACTGATCATTCACTGGTATATCAATCATGTGAAATGCGCCAAATACACTGCCATGTTCTTTCCATACCGTAGCATCCCACAACCCTTCTTCTATATATGCAAAGAGAAAGATCAATCCAACAAAAATCAGTACGCCATATTCACTAAAAATGAGCTTTAAAAATCGTCCGCCTTTGCTGGTTGCACCGGTATAATTCTTTTCCCCGTAGAGCCATATTAAAGCCATATAAGGAATGCCATGACTTACCACGTTCAGTAGCGTGAAAGCCATATCTCCGTTAAAGTATACGATACCAAAATACCAGGACAATATAGTGCCCATTATCACGCTGATGCGGGGAATGTTTACTGCGCGATACTTTATGCCAAACACAATTTCTTTTACCAGGTAGATGCCGATCATCAGCCCATATAAAATACCGGTAATCTTTAAAAGCAGTGTTGATTTAAACAACACAAAATCGCCTTCCACAAACCAGTTGAAATTGCGTGCATCACTTAAATGCCAGTATAGTAAAGGATAGATTGTTGCGGTATAAATGGTAAGGGTATCTATTTTATGATACCAGCCTTCTTTCTGTTCTTTACGGCTGTATACACGCATGAAACCATATTGCTGTCTTACGAAATGAAAAACGGCTACATAAGCTAACAGCCGCCAGAACAACAGGCTGCTCATGGTATACAACAACACGCCTGCAATAAATGAAATAAATGGAATACCGATTAACAACCCGCGTTGCTGCTGAAAAGTCTGCTTATCAAAATAGGTTCTGTAAAGTGTGCTGTATACGTGTGCAACGTCTATCAGTAAAATCATAATAATCCACCAGACATCGGGAATATTACGGTTGTTTTGAAACAGTGATGGAAAAAGAAAAATCATTAACAGGCTGCCAAAAGGCGGCAACAGGATGAAGATGATCTCTATCCGGGGTTTCCCAATCCAGGGCTGCCGGTATGCAGGAAGTGCAGACATTGTGATAGAGCAATGTACTATAAAACAATGACTCGTTTAAATTATCTCCTGTATATAAAATGAAGAAGCTGTCCGTTGCTTACTTCTTGCTTTTAGATGCTTTAGCATATACTTCCAGTGCCCGCTTCCTCGCAAAATCATGCTCTACGATAGGCTTTACATATTCCAGGCTTTCAAACTCAGGCACCCATTTTCTAATGTACTTCAAATCCTTATCAAATCTTTTTATCTGTGCTGTGGGGTTAAAGATCCTGAAATAGGGCATCGCATCGCAGCCGGTACTGGCCGACCATTGCCAGCCTCCGTTGTTTGCTGCATAGTCATAATCAAGCAGCTTTTTGGCAAAATAACCTTCGCCCCAGCGCCAGTCAATTAACAGGTGTTTTGTCAGGAATGAAGCAACGATCATGCGAACGCGGTTATGCATAAAGCCCGTAGTGTTGAGTTCCCGCATACCGGCATCAACAATAGGGTAACCGGTTTGCCCGTCGCACCACTGCTGAAATTCCTTTTCATTATTTCGCCAGCGTAAATGATCAAATTCCTGGCGGAAAGATTTGTATTGCCGCACATGAGGAAAATGCCATAAGACCATGTGGTAAAAATCCCGCCAGATCAGTTCATTCAAATATACCTCGCTGTTTGCCTGTGCCTTACGGGCCAGTTCGCGTATGCTGATGGTACCAAAACGCAGGTGCACACCCAAATGGCTGGTGCCGTGTATTCCAGGGTAATCGCGCTTTTCCTTGTAATCTTTTAAAAGATCGTTGCTCACTTTGCCGGAAGGAAACGGTTCGCCCACCGCTTTAAAACCCATGCTTTCCAGTGAAGGAATTCGGTGAGGCGATTGTTTAAAAAAGTTGTCAAAGTATTTTTTTGCAGGGTAGCTTTTTAAATGAAAATCGGTAAGCGTTGCTTTCCAGCGTTTGCTGTAAGGTGTGAATACGGTATAAGGCGTGCCGTCATCTTTCAATACTTCATTACCGGCAAGCAGCACCTGGTCTTTATAAACCTTAAGCGTAGCATCATGTTTTTTTAAAAGATCCGCAATGGCTGCATCACGGTCCAGCGCATATTGCTCGTAATCCTGGTTGGTATATACTGTTTCAATCTTGTATTTTTTGAGTACGGCTCTGAAGGCTGCTTCCGGTTTGTCATAAAACACTTCCAGGCTGCTGCCGAGTTCTTTTAATTGAGACTGCATTGCTTCAATAGCCTCGCGGATAAACTCCACTCGTCGGTCAGCCTTTTCTTCAAGATCATCCAATATATTTTTATCAAAAATAAAAACGGGAACTACAGGGTGAGAGCCTTTCAATGCATGATATAAAGCAGCATTGTCCTGCAATCGCAGATCACGCCTGAACCAGGCAATATTTACAGTGTTCATGCACCTATAACAAAGAAGTATTTAATTGGTTGCAGCAAGCCTGGTTAATGATATAAAGGGAGGATAAACTTTTCATGAATATGGGCCGAAAACAGGGCGGTATAATTACTTAACCCTACCTGTTTCACCCACCTGATGTGATAACCGGCATTGGTTAAAAAAACTTCTGATGCCTGCAACAACTCGTCTACGGTTATTTGTCCTTCTTCCACCGGTAATTGCGCTTTGTGAAAACAATGCAGCAGGTATTTTCTCGTTACGCCGCTTACACAGCCTTCCGGGAGTGAAGGAGTTTTTAGTACTCCATCTTTTACGATAAAGATATTGGCAATACCTGCTTCTGCTATACGGTCGTAAGCATTCAGGATAATTGCATCATCCAGTTGTTTTTTGGTAGCCCACAGCGCGGCCATTGCATAGGGCTGGTAATTATTACTTTTTATTGGTGAATACAAGTCGCAGGTTTTACGTGCATGCGGAAAAATATCCATTACCAGGCCTTCCTGATTAAAATGATCCGCAGGAGCTGCAGGCCAGGATTGAATGATGAAATTGGGTTCGTTGTTTTCGGGATCAAACAACCCGCCGTTGCCACGAAAAATCATCAGCCTGATACGCGCCTGTTGCTGGTGGCCGTTTTTCCGGGCAAGGTCATGAATTTGTGTTTCTATATAAGAAGTATTGAAATGAGCGGGCCTGTCAAATTGTAATAATTCAAGGGAACTGAAAAGTCTTTCAAAATGATACGCTGCCAGCAGAATTTTGCCATTCACAAGTTTCATTGTTTCAAAAAAACCATCCCCATAGCGAAAAGAACGGTTTTCCGCTGAAATGATCAACGCGTGGGAAGAATGGTAATTGCCATTGTAATTTAGATAGGCCCCCTGCATGGTCGCAAAAATAGGTGAATAACCGTGTGAGGTTATCCGATATCATATAATAGATTTTGTGAAATATAATGAACTGGCCAGCCCGATTAAATAGCATAATTGAAGTGCCAAAGCTAGTAGTCGTAAAAAATTAAAATGATGGTGGGCTTGTAAAATTCAGGGTATCAAACCAAGGTTAATTCAATAGAAGGATTAGTGGCGATTTTTGTTTGGCGGAAGCTTTGCCGTCTTAAGAACCTTGTTGGCTTGCTCCAGCTTTTCTGGGAACATGATTTTATCCCGGTACTCGTTTAAAGCGGGATCGATAGTCACAAAAGACCATTTTTTTCTTGGAAGATTTTGTGCTGTTTTCATAGCTGCAAGTTAAGAAAGATTACACTGTATGGATAATGTCGCATATATGCTAGGTTGGGCGCGATTTTAAATCGCTGCTATCTTTTTTCCTCTTTACCTTTCCCGTATGAAAATTTCCGCTGTTATACAGGTGCTGGAGGAAATCGCACCGCCGGCTTACCAGGAGACTTATGATAATGCCGGTCTGCTTACCGGAAACGCTTCCTGGGAATGTACCGGTATGATCTGCACGCTTGATGCAACCGAAGATGTGATCAACGAGGCGCGTCAGCGAAATTGCAACCTGGTGATAGCGCATCACCCCATCATTTTTGGCGGGCTAAAAAAAATCACCGGTCGAAATTATGTGGAGCAAACGGTAATCACAGCTATTAAGAACGATGTGGCCATCTATGCAATTCATACCAACCTCGATAATGTTGCCAGTGGCGTGAACAATCGCATCGCCGATAAACTGGGGCTGATCAACCGGGCTATTTTGTCGCCAAAGAATAACCTGCTTTTAAAACTGTACACTTTTGTACCTGCATTGCACGCTGAGAAAATACGCGAAGCCATTTTTGAAGCAGGCGCGGGAAATATTGGCAATTATAGTGAATGCAGTTTTAACAGTGAAGGAACCGGTACATTTAAAGGTGCTCCCGGCACCAGTCCTTTTGTAGGATCAGTCGGAACAAGGCATGCAGAACCGGAGGTGAAAATTGAAACTATCTTTCCCGCCTATCTGCAGAAAAAGATTGTATCGGCGTTGATAAAAGCACATCCTTATGAAGAAGTGGCATATGACCTGGTGCCATTGAATAATGCTCACCAGCAGATTGGCAGCGGCCTGACAGGCGAATTGCCCGTTCCGGTGGATGAGACCCAATTTTTAACAGAGTTGAAAAAGGTGTTTGGACTGTCCATACTTAAACACACCCGGTTACTGGGCAGGCCTGTGCAAAAAATCGCTGTTTGCGGTGGGGCCGGAAGCTTTCTAACGCCTGCTGCCATTGCATTTGGGGCAGATTTATACCTGACATCTGATATTAAGTACCACGAGTTTTTTGATGCCAATGACCGGCTGCTGCTGGTTGATGTTGGCCATTGGGAAAGCGAACAATTTACCATTGACCTGCTTTTTGATATTTTGCAGGGGAAATTCCCTACCTTTGCCGTCCTTAAAACCAGTATAAGGACAAATCCGGTGTATTATTTGTAGCAGGAAAGCCCGGAAATGAACATTGCTGGAAGCAAAACCGGGGTTCATTTTCACAAACGATCAATTACAAACTACAAACAAAATATGGCAGCAGTTAAAGAATACTCTGTTGAAGAAAAACTCTCCTCACTTGTGAGATTGCAGAAAATCGATAGCAAGCTGGATGAAATAAAGGTATTGAAAGGTGAGCTTCCAATGGAAGTAAGTGACCTTGAAGATGAAATTCAGGGTTTAACCAACCGTAAGAATCGTATCGAAGAAGAAATCAACGGGATCAGCGACTTTATTGAGCAGAAGAAAAATGCGATAAAGGATGCAGATACGCTGGTAAAAAAATACGAAAAGCAAAGCGAAGCAGTAAAGAACAATCGTGAGTTTGAAGCCATCAATAAGGAAATTGAAATGCAGCAGCTGGAAGCAAAGCTTGCTGAAAAACATATCCGCGATGCGAACGAAGAGCTTGCTGAAAAGGCCAAACACCTTGATTTTGCAAAAAAACAGATTGCCAGCAAAGAAGGTGTGTTAACGCACAAAAAAGGTGAACTGGAAAAAATTATTGCTGATACGGAAAAAGAGGAAAAGCATTTTCATAAGCTGATTGAAGATGCCCGTAAAGTAACTGACGAGCGTTTACTTTACTCTTACGACCGTATCAGGAAAAGTTACCGCAACGGATTGGCTGTAGTGCCTGTTGAGCGTGATGCCTGCGGTGGTTGCTTTAACTCCATACCTCCTCAAAAACAAAGCGAAATCCGCCAGCGTAAGAAAGTGATGGTATGCGAAAACTGTGGCCGCATTCTGGTAGATGATGAATTAAACAATGCCACCGAGGTTAAATAACTTCAAAAAGGCTGATAAGTTATAACAAAGGGCGCTGGTTTCGGCGCCCTTCTTTATTTTCGTAGTAATGAAGCGAGTTGTACATTCCTTTATCCTGCTGTGCATAGCGATGACGTTGCATTTTACTGCTTCCGCAGAAAAAGTGTATGATTTTAATAACCTGTGCCAGCAGGCCTATCGCGAAATCACCTGTCTGCGGCTGGATAACGGCCAGCAACTGGTAAACCTGGCAAGACAGCAAAACCCGGATAACCTTATCCCGGATATACTGGATGGTTATATCGATTTCTTTGTGCTTTTCTTTAATGAAGATCCCGCCGAGTATAAAGTCCGCAAGCCTAAGTATGATGAGCGTCTTGACCGGGTAAACGATGGCCCGGATAACACCCCCTTTTACAAATTCAGCAAATCCATTCTTTACCTGCAACGGGCATCGGTGGAAATAAAATTTGGTGAACGCTGGAGCGCGGGATGGGATTTCAGGCGGGCCTTTCTGCTTATTAAAGACAATAAAAAAAAGTATCCTGATTTTATATTGAATGATTTTATCTATGGCTCGCTGCAGGTAGGAGTGGGTACAATCCCCGGCGGTTATAAATGGCTGGCCAGCCTGTTTGGAATGAAGGGATCGATCAAACAGGGGCTGCTTGTGGTGCGCAACTTCCTCAGCAGTAATGATCCCTGGGCAAAGCTGATGTTTAATGAGGCCAGTTTTTATTACTGCTATATCAGCAACTATATTCTTAATAAACCGGAAGATGCATTTGCCTATATCAGGGATAAAAAGCTGGATGTGGTGAACAACCATCTCTTCACATTTATGGCGGCTAACCTGGCCATCAACAACAAGCAAACGGAGTATGCAAGAAGTGTAATCACGAACAGGAATATGTCCCCGGAGTATTTAAAAACTTCTGTTTGGGATATGGAGCTGGGTTTTGCGCAGTTAAACCACCTGGAAACCCAGGAAGCGGCTAAACATATGGAAAACTATGCAGCGCACTTTAAAGGTAATTTTTATGTGAAAGATGTTTATCAGAAGCTAAGCTGGTGCTACTACCTGGAAGGCAATATGGCCGCTGCTGAAAATGCACGCAGGCTGCTGCTTAAAAAAGGCAATACTGATACGGATGTTGATAAAAAGGCCCAGAAAGATGCAAAGGCCGGAGGCTGGCCAAATCCTTTACTATTAAAAGCAAGGTTGTTGAGTGATGGCGGTTACCATCGCGAAGCGCTTAACCTGTTGTATGGAAAAGGCATTAATGATTTTGCGACTGATGGAGAAAAGCTGGAATTCGCTTATCGTGCAGCGCGTATTTATGATGATCTGGGTTATGATGATAAAGCCATCAGCATGTACCAGCTTGCCATGCGTTTAGGCAAGGATCGTACAGAATATTATGCCGCAAGGGCCGCTTTGCAGATTGGCTTCATTTATGAAAAACAGGGCAAAAAAGAGGTTGCAATTACTTATTACCAGCAATGTTTGGATATGGATGATCACGATTATAAAGATTCGCTTGATCAGAAAGCAAAGGCCGGTATACAGCGCTGTAAGGGTGAGTAATTATCAGAAAGAAACAGATGTCTTTAGCAGATCGGAAGTAATGGTTCCCTTTTCAGCCTCAGTTTCAATAAACTCGCCATTGATCAACTTACAAAACAAAACTTTCTTACTTTCCGGCTCAACCATCCAGTATTCTTTTACACCGTAAGCTTCATAAATTTCCTTCTTAACGGTAGTGTCATACCTGGATGTTTCGGGAGATAAAACTTCAATCACAAGATCCGGGGCGCCATGCAAACCGTTCTTTTTTATTTTGTGGATATTCTCTTTCGCGATAAAAACAATATCAGGCTGGTAAACATTCTTATTGTTGAAATATACATCGTAAGGGGCAATACGTACTTCTCCCAATTTGCTTTTTTTCAGGCTGCTACGGATTTCTCCAAAGATTTCACCTGTGATGTATTGATGCGGGTCGGATGGTGCGGGTGACATGATTAACTGGTTGTTGATTAACTGGCATAATGTACCCTCCGGCAACAGCTCAAAAACTTCCAGCATTGTTCTGGGCGGAGTTAATACATTCATATCATGTTATTTCAATTAAAATTACAAAATTTGCGGCATGCTTCAGCAACTCCATATTCAGAACTACGCCATCATAGATGAGATAAAAATTGAGTTTTCGCCCAATCTTAACATCATTACAGGGGAGACCGGCGCCGGTAAAAGTATCCTGATGGGGGCGCTGAGCCTGATACTTGGTGAGCGCGCAGGTACTGCCGCGCTAATGAACCACGAGAAGAAATGTTTTATTGAAGGATTTTTTAGTGTGGGTGACAAGCAGGCGGTAAGAGATTTTTTAATAGCCAATGAACTGGATATAGAAGAGCAACTAGTCATCAGGAGAGAGATTGCAGCCAACGGAAAATCCCGTGCCTTTATTAATGATACACCTGCTACTTTACAACAACTGCGAATGCTTGCTTCACTGCTGGTTGATCTGCATCAGCAGTTTGATACATTGGAACTGGGTGATAGTGACTTTCAGCGTGAAGTGCTTGATGCGCTTGCCGGAAATGATACATTGCTTAAAGAATACACACTCGCCTTCCGTGCATGGCAAAATACCCGCAAGGAACTGGAACAACTGCAGCTTCAGAAAAATAATTTTAATAAAGAGCTGGATTATTTCCAGTTCCTGTTTGATGAACTTAATGATGTCAACCTGAAAGAAAATGAATTGGAAGAGATTGAAGCAGAACTGAACCTGCTGAGTAACGCGGAAGGCATTAAGACAACCTTATCAAAAGTATATTTTGAACTCAAGGAGAGTGAACAACCGGTGGTTACAACCATCAAGCAACTGATCGGCCAGATGAGTACTTATGCTTCCTATCACCAGGACATTCCTTTGCTGATAGAGCGCCTGCAAAGTGCACATATAGAATTGCAGGATATCTCCGGCGAAGTAGATCGCATAAACGATGCTGTTAATTATGATGCGCAAAGAATTGAATGGATCAATGAACGGCTTGCCCAGGGCTATAAACTAATAAAGAAACACAACGTTCAAACCACCGGCGAATTGCTTGCGATACAAAACGACCTGCAGCAGAAATTACAGGCAGTTTTAAATATTGATGAAGCCATCGGCAACAAAGAAAAAGAACTGGCCGGCTTATTAAAACAGGCAGATGCAATTGCTGATAAAATATCCGGTGCACGAAAAAAAGAAGCTGCTCCGCTGGAACAACAGGTAAATGCCTTGCTCTCACAGGTGGGTATGCCTAATGCAAGGCTGAAAGTAAAAGTAGAAGACACTGCCCTGAATATAACCGGTAAAGATGAGATCGCTTTTCTTTTTGATGCCAATAAAAGCAACCGCTTTGAGTCTATTGCCAAGGTGGCCAGTGGTGGTGAATTAAGCAGGTTGATGCTTTGTATTAAATCGCTGATCGCACAGTCCGTTGATCTGCCTACGCTTATTTTTGATGAAATAGATACCGGTATTTCCGGCGAGGCTGCCAAACAGGTAGGCGTTATTATGAAAGAACTGGCAGGCAGCAGGCAGGTGATTTGTATCACCCATCAGCCGCAGATTGCAGGCAAAGCCAATGCCCATTATTTTGTGTACAAGGAAATAAAGGGAGATGCCGTTAAAACAAATATCCGGCAACTGTCGCAGGATGAACGAATCACCGCGATCGCACAAATGTTAAGCGGGGAAAGACCTACGGCCGCGGCGTTGGAAAATGCACGTGAAATGGTGATGAACTAAATGCCGGCGTACGCTTACAAAGGCAACTGCTTGCTAAATATCCTTAAACATTATCTTTACGCCCTCTTTATACAAGTTAGGTCGTAACAATAGCGGCTTATCTGGTAAGGGTACCGATAAACTATAACTACAAATTGTTGCTATGTCTTACAATTTATTAAAAGGAAAGAAAGGGATCATATTTGGTGCATTAGACGATAAATCGCTTGCATGGAAAACCGCATTGCGTTGCCATGAAGAAGGCGCTCAACTGGTACTAACCAATGCGCCGGTTGCCTTGCGTATGGGCGAGATCAACAAACTGGCAGAAACGGTGCAGGCGCCTGTTATTGGTGCAGATGTTACCAATATGGACGACCTGAAAAAACTGTTTGAAGAATCTCAGAAACATTTTGACGGTGGCATTGATTTTATACTTCATTCAATTGGAATGAGTTTGAATGTGCGCAAGGGAAAACATTACACACAGCTTGATTACGGCTTTAGCCAGAAAACACTCGATATCTCGGCGTTAAGTTTACACCGCGTATTGCGTACTGCCTGGGATATGGATGCGATCAACGAATGGGGAAGCGTGGTTGCGCTTACTTATATCGCTGCTCAAAGAGTGTTTCCTGATTATAACGAAATGGCCGATGCCAAAGCGTTGCTGGAAAGTGTATCCCGCAGCTTTGGTTACCATTACGGTATAAAAAAGAAGGTAAGGATAAATACCGTTTCACAATCCCCCACACGCACTACTGCGGGCAGTGGTGTTAAAGGCTTTGATGGCTTTATCAGTTACGCTGAAAAGATGAGCCCCCTGGGTAATGCAACACAGGAAGATTGCGCCAATTATTGTGTGTCTTTATTTAGTGATTTAACCAGGTATGTAACCATGCAAAACCTGTTTCACGATGGTGGTTTTAGCTTCACCGGTGTTACTGCTGACATTATTGAGCAGATGGAGAAATAATTTGATCAGAATAAAGCTGAAAGTCCCGGTAACATTATTGCCGGGACTTTTTTTATTGTGCCTTTTATGATAGCCGTTGCTGCAGCATAAATTTTAACAGCGTCCTGCAATGCGCACCTGTTTTTCTATGTAATTTCAAAGAAAAATAATGCCGATGGCTTCGTTTAAACGCCCTTTACGTAACACTGTGCGGCTATATGGCTTGCTTAAAAACCGCAGGCTGGTATGGCAAATGCTTACTGACGTTTTTCGAGGTAATTACCGGCTGTCTTTTATTACCATTGCTGCCTTCATCGCATCATTTTGTTATATCATTTTCCCATTGGACCTGTTGCCTGATTTTATACCGGTGATCGGTTGGATTGATGATGGTGTAGTGATCTACTTTCTTTCCCAAAGATTACTGAGAGAAACCGAAAGATATTTACGACGTACCCAAAAGGTTATTGTGTGATGATTTTTTACAGGTAAAACAGTACTGGCAATACTTTCTTTCTATATACAATGTTTCAAACAAAATAAACCTGGGAGACCGGTTTGAAGTTTTCTATAAAACCAAATTAACCACCTTATGACATACTTATTATGGGGACTATTAAACATTGGACTTTTCCTGTTTTTTATTGTAATCTGTTTCAAGGCGACAAAGCTTATTCGTGAAAAAATTGGACTATTTGCCGCAATCATCTTTGTTTTTGGACTTTTATCTTTTGTCGGGCATTCAAATAACGACAACAGTAATAAAGAACCAAACTCAAACCAGCTTAAAACCTGGAAGTTTGTGTCTGAGGATAATTTTAAAAAAAGTAACAGCTATTTGCTTGACATAGATTTAGAAAAAACGCTGGTTTCAAAATACAGCTTAGGAATTAAATATTGCAAAGAAAATCAGGGTCAAACTAATATACCAATTAGTGCATACTCTTCCACAACAGGTTTTATTAGCGGGACTAATTGGAAGCCAGCATCAATTATTGTCAACAGGACAAGTGATAATGGCAAATTTGAGTATTTTGTTGACGGTGTGGTAGAATGGAAATTACTTGGAGTAACAATTTATTCTCAAGTAAAGACGTATCATGGCATTGCATTGACGGAATAACTGGCAGGTAATTTTATCCAAAAATTAGCATGATCTAATTACAGAAAGCAGTAGTATTTTGGAGGGATCACATGTCCGGTAATATGATAAATTATGAAAGAATTCGAGTTAAAAGCGATCAACTTCAAAGAATCACTAAAGGTTTGTTACGAGGATATTGAGCCTTTCCTGATGAAAGAGCTTAATAACCTTAGAGATAAATTGATACTACTACCAGACAATACTGACGATCAAAAAAAGTTGTCATTATTTCAAGAGACCGTAGAAAATTTAAATGATCTGGCAAATAATGAATCACTGGAAAGTAGTATTGATACGGAAGAACGGGAAGGGTTATGTGATGCACTTTATAAAATGGGTACACTGATCGGCCTGGACGAGTCAACAGACTATATTGATAATTGGAGAGATTGGTAAAGAAATCTGCCGGCAGTTGAATTTTATTCAAGTTGATTTTAACAATGCATTGTCTGCTATTTGTAAATCCGGCTCTGGTTAAACCAGGTGAACTATAATTGAGTAATGGACGCTAAAAAATCGAAAATTTACCACCTGTTTTTAGTTTTTGCAGTGCTTAACTTGTTGGCATATCAGTCATTTATTGGTAACCCGGCATTTGATATACATAATAATACAAAGGTTTCTGTCAGCGATAAAATTTTTAATTATCATCTTAGTATATCAGTACTGCTTTTCATCACGTGGTTATCCTATTGGATATTTAGAAAAAGACTTACATCAAAGAAGCTAACCTGGTTGCATTTGTTGATAACGTTTCTAACAGTGTTTGCCTTGCCCTTTATGGTTCTTCGCTTTATTACTCCAATGCCAAGACGATACTATGAGTATGACAATGGTTTTAAACTTTCAGACATTTATGGAACGATGACATGGAGTTTTATAGTTGTTGGTTTAGTGCTCTTAGTAAGCGGGTTTTTATTGATCGTAAATATTAAGCAAGCATCTGAAAAGCTGGAATTGTTTGATAACGGTTTTTAATACTTTATCCAGTGAGCCTTTATCCGTCGTTGAATTATATTCTGACCATTCTTGCTGATGTTTTTATCCGCATGCACCGCATACCGAAGCCCCATTGCTCAACAAAGAACAGAACGTACAATTGTGCGACGCAACAAAGCTGATGGCTGATCTGGCGCCCGGTAAATACAATAAATAAAAAAAGCAGCCCGAAAGCTGCTTTGATGCTATAAAGGCATTTATATCTTAATTAGGATTCAGCTTCTGCGTAACTGCTTACGGGTTCGCAGGTGCAAATCAGGTTCCTGTCCCCATACGTGTTGTTCACCCTTGCTACAGAAGGCCAGAATTTATTCAGCCTTACATAATCCAGCGGAAAAGCTGCCTGCTCCCTGGTATAAGGTTTGTCCCAGTTGCTGTTAATGACTGCAAACTGCGTGTGAGGTGCATTTTTCAATGCATTATTGCCCTTGTCTGCTGTTCCGTTCTCAATGGCTGCAATCTCTCCGCGGATGCTTAGCAATGCATCGCAAAAGCGATCCAGCTCTGCTTTATCCTCGCTTTCCGTAGGCTCAATCATAATTGTGCCCGGCACCGGAAAACTCATGGTTGGTGCGTGAAAGCCATAATCCATCAAACGTTTTGCTACATCTTCAGCTTCTATGCCGGCGCTTGTTTTAAACGGACGCAGGTCAACAATAAATTCATGTGCACAGGTGCCATTGCTGCCGGCATACAAAATATCATAATCATTCTGCAACCTTGCCTTCATATAATTGGCATTCAGAATAGCATATTGGGTAGCTTTTTTCACCCCTTCCTTACCCAGCATCCTGATATAAGCGTAAGAAATAAGCAGGATAGAGGCTGAGCCATATTGCGCCGCACTTACAGCGTGGTTGGGTTGTTTACCGTTGGAAGATGAATCACCCGCCAATGCATAATGACCGGGTAAATGCTGCTCCAGGTGTTTCTTAACACAAATAGGGCCCATGCCGGGACCGCCGCCGCCATGCGGTATCGCGAATGTTTTGTGCAGGTTAAGGTGACAAACATCTGCGCCGATAAGACCGGGAGAAGTCAATCCCACCTGGGCATTCATATTGGCGCCATCCATATACACCTGGCCACCATGTGCATGAACAATTTCACAGATATCTTTTACGCTTTCTTCAAAAATGCCATAGGTGCTGGGGTAAGTGATCATGGTGCCGGCAAGGTTAGCGCTGTATTGCTCCGCCTTTGCTTTAAAATCGGCTACATCTATATACCCGTTTTCCAGCGCCTTTACCACAACCACTTTCATGCCCGCAAGCACGGCGCTTGCAGGGTTGGTGCCGTGTGCGGAAATCGGTATCAATATTACATTCCTGTTTGCCTGATTATTGGCGAGATGGTAATTGCGGATAGTCAGTAACCCGGCATATTCACCCTGCGCACCGCTGTTGGGTTGCATGCTGCAGGCATCAAAGCCGGTTATTTCCGCGAGATATTCCGAGAGCTCTTTTACAATCTGGTCGTAACCTTTTACTTGTTCAAGAGGTGCAAACGGGTGCATTTTGCTCCAGTGCGCCCAGCTTAGCGGGATCATTTCGGTTGCTGCATTTAGCTTCATGGTGCAACTGCCGAGAGAGATCATCGAGGTATTTAAAGAAAGGTCTTTGTTTTCCAATTGCTTGATATAACGCATCATCTGGCTTTCGCTGTGATGGGTATTAAACAATGGATGTGTAAGATATTCAGAGGTACGAACCGCAAAAGTTGGAATATGGTGAAGCTGGGCTTCTTCATCCAACGTTAACGTAGCTGCATTTTTGCCGGTAGCTTCGGCAAAGATCAATGCAATATCCAGCACATCATCATGCGTAGCAGTTTCATCCAATGAAATACCTACTGTACCATTACCAAAATAGCGGAAGTTGATGCGGTTGAGTTCTGCAAGATTTTTGATCGCCGTTTCGTTTGCTTTTACGTTAATGGTATCAAAGAAAGTTTCTGATGTTAAACTGTAACCTTCTGCCTTTAATACATCTGCCAGGGATTGGGTAAGCAATGCCACCCGCTGAGCGATTTCCTTTAAACCGGCAGGGCCGTGATACACTGCATACATGGCCGCCATATTGGCCAGTAATGCTTGTGCAGTACAAATATTGGAAGTTGCTTTTTCGCGTTTGATATGCTGTTCCCTTGTTTGCAGCGCCATACGTAGTGCGCGGTTACCCTGTGCATCTACACTGATGCCGATGATACGGCCGGGAATGGCGCGTTTAAAATCATCTTTGGTAGAAAAGAAGGCGGCATGCGGGCCACCATAACCCAAAGGAACACCAAAACGTTGGGCAGAACCAAAGGCTGCATCAGCACCCAGTTCACCGGGTGAAGTGAGCAGGGTAAGTGCCAGCAGGTCAGTCGCCATGGCTACATAGCCACCTGCCTCATGTATACTTTTGATAAAGGAGCGATAATCTTCAATAGCGCCGATATTGTTGGGATATTGCAATAAAGCGCCAAAATAGGTTTCATCAATCTTAGCTGTTTTATAATCGCCAAACACAATTTCAACACCTATGGGCGTGGCCCGGGTAACTACCACATCTTTTGTTTGCGGGAACACCTCCTGGTCAATAAAGAACCTGGGTTGTTTAATCGTGTCTGTTTTATTTACTGTATGAAAGAACATGTTCATAGCCTCTGCCGCAGCAGTGGCTTCATCCAGCAGAGAGGCATTGGCGATGGGTAAACCGGTTAGATCGCTCACCATCGTTTGAAAGTTGAGCAGGCTTTCCAAACGGCCCTGTGAAATCTCTGCCTGGTAGGGCGTGTACTGGGTATACCATCCCGGGTTTTCAAAAACAGTGCGAAGGATTACGCTTGGTGTAAGCGTATCGTAATAACCCTGCCCGATATAATTACGGAAAAGTTTGTTTTTTAAAGAGATCGCTTTCAGTTCTTTCAGCAAATCGGCTTCACTGATACCTTCCGGTAAATTGAGTTCCCCTTTTGAACGGATGGCAGCAGGAACTGTTTTATCTACCAGTTCATCTATACTGCTAACACCAATTGTTGCAAGGATTTCTTTTTCTTCACCTGTTGTGCCTATATGACGAGGAATAAATTCGCCGGATTGCTTCTGGAATAAATTCATAGTTGTATGTTGACCACTTTAAAAAGATGTGCAAAGTTACGGGGTTACACCCGTAAAATGAACGGCTACCGCAAGGTGGGGAAAGCCGGTGAATAGCAAACGTTTGTATTATTATTTTTCTTGATGTGATTAGCCCGGGATTGTTAATCCCACGGTAAAAGGATAGTAAGAAGTGCTGATAATTAATACTAACCAGCTTACATTTGATTAAACTGTTTCAACGATTTTATTGATCAATATTCGTGCTTAGTCAAGCAAGGCAGGGCAAATCCTAACATGTCTGTTCTATATATGGCAACACAACAAAACTTAAAATTTCTGCGTCAGCCTTATGATTTATTTATTTATGCGGCTTTATTGATGCTTATCTACTCTTTTTTTACTAAAGGCCAGGGTATAGACTTTCACGTGCAGGACACATATTTTGTCGTATCTGCTATTTTTTTTATCTGGGCTATAGCTTTACTTCTTTTAGTAGGCTGGGCATTGTATAAATCAATACAAAAGGTATTGTTGACGAAATATTTGACCTGGGTTCATGTTATAGCAACCTTATTGGTTTTGGCTCTCCTAATGACGCTGAACCTATGGCATAACAAAATACTTCCGCCTGTAGAACGACAAGCTATCTCTTTCAAAACATTACTCGATGATCAACAAAGGGAATTAAAAGTTGCAATACCAATCGCAATAATTTTTTTTATTGGGCAAGCATCATTTGTTGTTAATTTAATCGGAGGATTAGTAAAGCGTTTAACATGAAAAGAGGTGTTGTGCTGATATTACTTATAGCCGTTGTTTTTGCAGGCACATCCTTTATTCATCTCCAGCAAAAAACAAAGACTACCGCACTGAAATTCCCGGTTCCTGCAGGCTGGCCAAAACCGGTGTATGATTTTAAACAGAATCCGCTTACCAAAGAGGGTTTTGAATTGGGAAGAAAGCTTTTTTATGACGGAAGGCTTAGCGCCGATGGTAATTTTCCCTGCGCCGGTTGTCACCAGCAATTCGCAGCCTTTGCTACCTACGATCACAGTCTTAGTCATGGCATACATAACACGCTCACCAGCCGCAATGCACCTGCGTTGTTTAACCTGGCCTGGCAAAAAGAGTTCATGCTGGATGGAGGAATCAATCACCTGGATCTTCAGCCATTAGCGCCTATCACCGCGGCCAATGAAATGGGGGAAACGATAGACAGCGTGCTAAAGAAGCTTAAGAAGGATGCAACTTATCGCAAAATGTTTAAAGCGGCATTTGGTGATGAAACCATTAATACGCAGCGGATGAATAAGGCGTTGAGCCAGTTTGTACTGATGCTGGTAAGTGCCAACAGCAAATATGATAAGGTAATACGGGGCGAAGACAGTTTTAACCTGCCCGAGCGCCTCGGGTACGCCATGTTTAAGAACAAATGTGCATCCTGCCATGCAGAACCCATGTTTACAGATTATTCGTATCGTAATATTGGCCTGGACCTGGATACAACCATTGGTGATCTTGGCCGCATGAAGATTACCCGCAACCCGGCCGACTCATTAAAATTCAGGGTACCCAGCCTTCGCAATGTAATGGTGAGTGCGCCATATGCGCATGATGGGCGTTTTTTCAGCACCTATGATTTGCTGATTCATTACAGGAAATCTGTGATTGTAATGCCAACAACGGACTCCTTGGTAAGAAAAGGAATTCCATTATCTAACTTTGAAATTGGCCAGTTGACCGCCTTTCTTTTTACGCTTACTGACAGCAGTTTTCTTGCTGATAAAAAGTTTGCCCCGCCCAATGATGCCATTATTCCACCACCGCCGGATATTCATTAACTATATAAACTGATGTTCTGCCTTAAGATTCTTTATGCGTATAAAAAGAATTCGCCTGAGAGGTACAGGTAATTACCAGGTCATTAATGCAAACATGTACCGGCAATGTAGCGCAATAAAAAACGGTATCCGCAATATCTGTGGCGTGTAGAGGTTCATATCCGTCATATACCGAGCTGGCTTTGGCATGGTCACCTTTAAACCGCACATAAGAAAATTCTGTATCTGCAGCGCCAGGGTGTATGGCCGTTACTTTTATCTGGTAAGGAAGAAGATCAATACGTTGTGATTTACTGATAGCGTCTACGGCAAATTTGGTGGCGCAATAAACATTGCCATTGGCATACGCTTCTTTGCCCGCGATGGAACCGATATTAATGATATGCCCTTTTTTTCTTGCCGTAAAAAATGGCACCACCGCCTTGGATACATACAGCAATCCTTTCACATTTGTATTGATCATCGTGTCCCAGTCATCTACAGAGGCTTTTTCAAAACTGTCGCGGCCGGCTGCCAGTCCCGCATTGTTTACGAGTACGTCAATCTGACGCCATTCTTCCGGCAGTTGTTCCAGCGTACGAAACACTTCTTCGCGGTCCTGCACATCAAAAACAAGGGAAAGAACCCGTACCTGGTACTTATCACGAAGTTCATTGGCTAGCTCATCAAGCCGGTCTTTGCGACGGCCGGTGATAATACAATCCCAATGATGGGCTGCGAATTTTTCTGCGATGGCCTTACCAAACCCCGAAGTGGCGCCGGTAACCAGGATGATGTTGTGCATGATTGCAAAATTAAGTAAGCGTTGTTAAGCGATAAGAAGGCGTATGATCAGTGATTATATAAGCAGGCAGGGTTATTAATTTATCCCAGTTGTCTTATTTTACTGATGATCCCTGTGGTGGAAAAGCCTTGTACAATCGGGTTGATCACCACCCTGCCGCCATAGGCCAGTACTTCTTTGGAGCCTACAATCTGTTCAATTGTATAATCTCCGCCTTTCACAATTACATCTGGTTTTATGGAAGTGATCAGGTTGAGTGGTGTATCTTCTTCAAAAATCACAACGGCATCAACAACAACCAGTGATGCGAGTAATAATGCCCTGCTGTGTTCATTATTCACCGGGCGCTCAGGCCCTTTTAAACGTTTGGTGCTGGCGTCTGAATTTACTCCCACTACCAAAAAATCTGCTTCGCCGGCAGCCTGAGAAAGAGATGCAATATGACCTTCGTGAAGAATATCAAAACAGCCATTGGTAAAAGCGACCTTTTTCCCGAGTAATCTTAATCCTGCGAGTGCATGCCGCAATTTCTCCAGGCTATATATCTTTTGAGGTATGTAAGCTGTGTTCTTCATGTTGATGCTTTGACATTGTTAGCGCAATATAACCGAGTGTGCCAAAAATGAGCGTAAAGATAAACTGCGCCAGCCATAATAACCAGCCAACAGCCAGGCCGATATTGCTATCGATATTATAAAATCCGAGCGTTTTTTGAATCGCGATAGGATAGGCCCCTAGTCCGCCCGGTGCCACGATAATGCCAAATGTACCAAAGATGAGAAGCGTAGTAGCGGTGGCAAAACTAAGCCCGGCGGTTTCGGTCAGTGCATAACAGCCAATCCATGTGGAAGTGATATAGCATAGCCAGATAAGCACGGTATAAACAAAGAAGAGAAACTTGTGCTGCACTTTTTTTATGCTTAGCAAACCTTCCCACATACCTTTTAATACTTTTGAAACAGCAGCGCCCCACCTGGTTTTGCCAAACCTGCGTATGACAACAATAAGTAATAAAACAATTCCTGCAACAATAGCTAGCTTTATCCATCGTCCTGAACTATCCTGCTGCATACTGGCGTTTGTTTTGGCGAATATCTCATCGGCATATAACCTTATATGATCATACTGGGCAAAGAATACAATCACACAAAGTATAGCAAGGCAAAGCAGGTCAATAGCCCGCTCCACAATGATGGTACCGATGAGTTTTTCCACCGGGATTTTATCCTTCCTGGTAATTACCGTGCAACGCAACACTTCTCCTGCCCGTGGAATTAACTGGTTACCGATATAACCGGTAAGGATGGCGCAAAGCAGGTGAAAAGCGGGTGGGGAATATCCCATGGATTTAAGCATTTGCTTCCAGCGAAGCGCCCTGAAGTAATGGCTGGTAAGTAATATTGCGAACACGGGCAGCACAAGCCAGAACCTGGCACGTAATAAGGCCGCTTTTAGATTTGACAGGTCTTTGGTGGTGAGATTATGTAACGACCACCAAACCAGAAAGCCTCCAATACCAAACCCGATAATATATTTCAGCAGTGTTACAAGAATTTTTTTCATGCCCGCAGGATTGCAGGCAATTTAGCCCAGAACAGGCAATTAACTGAACGGATACCTTAAATTTATTGAAATGATCTCTCTCCTTGATATAACAACCCAGCTATTATATCTTCAAAATAACTTAACAACCAGCAACCTCCATCGCAAACCTAATGCCTGCAACCAGCGTCTAATTCCACCGCTTTCCCGGCTTCTTCCATAAGGCCGGCACAAACAAACTATAATAAATGAACATCCAGAAATCCAGTAAAAGGAACATCGGCCAGAGATCCTGTTCATTCAGTTTTTTCATGGCATTCTTCCAGATAATACCCTGCACCAGGCTACGTACGGCGAATACTGCCAGGCTAAGCCACCAACTGCAAAAGATCATTGATGCGATAAAAAGGGGATAAACCAGCGAATGTGAAGAGGTATAAAGCCCCAGGAGAAATTTGTGTTTGGGTTTATAATACTTTGCCGTAGTATAGTGCCGGTACTTTTGTTTCATCCAATCGTTCCAGGTGCGTTTGGGCTCACTTAACGTGTGCGCTTCCGGGTCTATCACGATAGCTGTATTGTGTTTGGTGGCTACCATATTAATAAACAGGTCATCATCACCACTGGGTATCATATTGATGGAAGAAAAGCCCTTGTTACGCAGGAAGATATCTTTGCGATAAGAAAGATTGCGGCCAACGCCCATGTAAGGCGAACCTGCCAACGCGAAAGACAGGTATTGTAAAGCGGTATGAAAAGTTTCAAAGCGAATGATCTTGTTTAATAATCCCGGCAGCTTGTGATAAGCTCCATAACCCAGTACGATTTCAATGCCATTGTCATAACCATCCTGCATCTTCTGTATCCAGTTTTCGCTGGCGGGAATGCAATCTGCATCGGTTAATAATACAATTTCGTATTTGGCTGATTTTATACCCATGGAAAGCGGAAACTTTTTCCCTGCAATCATCTTGGCTTCCTGGGTAAGCAGCACAGGGTTAAGGTTTTTGAAAGATTTCTGAAATTGTTCCAGCAGGTATTTACTATCGTCAATGCTGTTGTCATTCACCACAATTACTTCATGGGTTGTACGGTATTGCTGAACTAGTATACCCGGCAAATGCCTGGTAAGGTTTTCCGCTTCATCTCTTGCACAAATGATAACAGAAACGGGGTATTCCTGCGACTGACTTTTTTGTGGTTCCTTAAAATAGGCCAGTTTCCTGAAATAAAACAGGTAGTAGAATACCTGTATCAGGATCACCGCACAAAAGCATCCGAAGAGCACAAGTTTCCACAAATCCGGGTTCTTGATAAAGTCCATGCCGGCAAAAATACTCAACGGCAGCAGATTTAAAACTTTGTTGTAAAAAGGGTTATCCACATTAAGGGAAGAACAGGGCTCTTTGAAGAGGTTTGGTGAAAGGAGAGATAAATAGTAACGCCCCGCATTCTGCAGGGCGTTACTATTATAAGCAGATCAGTAATATTTATAATTGCTTCAACTTCATTTCTACCCTTCTGTTCTGGGCGCGGCCTTCTTTGGTATCATTGTCTGCAACTGGCTGTGCATCTCCATAGCCCGCAGCGGTAAGTCTTGATTTTGCAATGCCTTTGGCAATCATAAATTTCATAACTGCATTTGCCCTTCGCTGGGATAATAGCAGGTTGGTTTTTGGCTGGCCCACATTGTCTGTATGACCGGTAACATTCAGCGCCAGGTCATCATTCTCCTTCAGCAGTTTTACAATTTCGGCCAGTGCCGGAGTTGATTTCTTTAATAAAGTGCTGCTTCCGGTGGCAAAGAACACCTGCTTTGCCGCAATATCCACCTGTGCCTGCATTACCGTTGCCTTTTCCGGGCAGCCGCCATTGCTTGCGGGGCCTGCTTCATTCGGGCATTTATCTTCCTCGTCATTTACGCCATCCTTATCTGTATCAGGTATCGGGCAACCATTGTATTTGGCAATGCCTGCCACGGTAGGGCATTTATCTTCTTCATCATTAATACCGTCTTTATCGGTATCCGGTACCGGGCAACCACCATATTTTGCAGTACCGGCCTCGTTGGGGCATTTATCTTCCTCATCATTAATGCCGTCTTTATCTGTATCCGGTATCGGGCAACCATCATATTTGGCAACACCCTTCACATCAGGGCACTTGTCTTTGCTATCAGGAATACCGTCTTCATCTGTATCTTTTTCTGGCAGAGGCGGAGGTGGAGTTGGCAGTACTTCCGGTTCTTTTTTAGAAACCACCGGTGCGCCAAAACCAAGCGAATAATTAAAATGATAATTGGCATTCTCAGTTACCGGTATCCGGTATTGCGCATTGGTAAAAATAAAGGCATCGCCCTGGCCAAGACTGAACTGGAAGCCTACACCTACGGGCATATAAGCGGCCCAATAGGCAGAATAACGGGAGGCGCCTACACCCCAGTTAACATACGGAGTGAAAAAATACCTGTCAGACAAAAGCTTCAGCCTTATGTTGGCATCACCTTCCAGCAGGGCATTATCGGTACCTAATTTTGGCCTGTTGCTAAAAAGGTAATCTACGTAAGAAATATCCAGCCGGCCGGAAAAGTCAATGTGTTCCGTAAGGCCTTCCATGTATTCAAGGCCAAAACCGGCATCCATATCTTTCAGGCGGCTCCAGTCTTTATTGTTAAGCACTGTGCCGATGGAGCTTTTTCTTACAAGATCCGCAGTTCTGAAATCATTAAATAGTAAATGAATGGCGAGGGAGGGTCTCTTCTTGTAACTGGTTGTAGTTTCCTGGGCATACGAATAAACAAAGGAAAATGTAAGAAGAGAAAGTAGTACTTTCTTCATATACACTGGTTTAGTAATAGAGCAAATTAAGCAAGGCAGCGATATCTTTAAAATTTATGTGCCAAAAAAAATGCACGTTTAATCCACCGTGTCTTCCGGTACCACTTCCACTTTTACCCTGGTGAGGCCACGTTTAATAAAATCCAGTTCTTTGGCGGCTGAGCGGCTAAGGTCTATCACCCTTCCTCTTTTAGACATGCTTTTATGCATCCGGTCATTAATACGTACGATCACCGACTTACCATTACGGATGTTGGTAACCCTAACCCAGGTACCTAATTTATAATTATTGCTCGCGCCGGTATACTCTTTGTGTCTGAATGTTTCACCCGTAGCCGTTTCGGTGCCTTCAAGGCTTTTGCTGTAAAAGCTGGCAATGCCATACATCACATGACTCTTGTTTGTTGCGGAGTCGCCCTGCGCCATTAAGCGTGCAGCCAAAAGCAGAAAGACTAAAACGAACATGCAGGTTTTCGCAGACAACTTAATTGTAATTTTCGCCATCAACCATGCATAAAATAAATGAAAAATAAATGCTCTTTGCTGTGTTTTGTAATGATGCTTTTGCTTTGTGTACAGGGCAGCGCCCAATCGTCAATTTCTGTGCCGAAAAACAAGTATGGCCTGCAATTGATAAACAATATACAATTATTCAGGCAAACAATAAAAGCCGATTCCAACAGGCAAATGGTTTCGCTTTCAAGCATCATTCCCGGTATTGTAATCGATCTTCGTTATGCCTATGCCAACAATTTTGTACATCGCAAAATGTACCCGCTGGATACAGCGATCACCTTTCTGCGACTGCCTGCGGCCAAAGCATTGCAAAATATACAGTTGGCATTAAACAGCCAAGGATATGCATTGAAAATATTTGATGCCTACCGGCCTTACTGTACCACATTGGAATTCTGGAAACTAATACATGACAAACGATATGTTGCCAGCCCCGCCACCGGCAGCGCCCACAACCGCGGAACAGCCGTAGATGTAACCCTTATTGAAGCTGCTTCAGGTAAAGAGCTGTATATGGGTACCGGCTTTGATAATTTTACTGATAGTGCGCATCATTCATTCACCCAACTGCCTGCAAATGCCGTTGCCAATCGCAAGTTATTAAAAGCGGTCATGCACCAGTTTGGCTTTCGTTCGCTGGATACTGAATGGTGGCATTATAGCTGGCCCGGCAATTTTGAAGTGCTTGATATAAGCTTCCCGCAATTGCTGCAAATGGATGCAAAAAAATAGCATCAGCTTCTGCAATATTTATGCATGATGAATATCATTCTTTTATAACTTCACCGCTTTCTTATTGTTCCGTATATTGTGTCATGTTAACGCAATGGATGATTGCATTTAATCTGTATACATTGCTCACGCGGTAAAAATAAGAGGTCTCGCTTGCTTTGCTGTAACCCAACCCCGGCATATATTTAACAGAAACATAAAAACAACCGAAAATTCATGAAAGCAAAAACCGGGTTCCTTTTATCCCTGATGATGTTACTGGAATATTTTATCTGGGGTGCATGGTATGTTACAATGGGTACTTATATGGGCGAGCATTTAAAAGCAAGCGGTGTTGAAATTGGCGCAGCCTATAGTGCGCTGGCAATTGCTACTATCATATCCCCGTTTTTTATTGGTATGATTGCAGACCGGTATTTTGCCGCGCAACGTATTATGGGTGTATTGCATCTTGTGGGCGCTGCATTGCTTTTCCTGGCAACAAAAATTGAGAGCAGCGGTTCTTTCTATTGGGTGATCTTGTTCTATTCACTGCTGTATATGCCTACCATTGCATTAAGTAACAGCGTCGCCTTCCATCAAATGACTGATCCCGGTAAGCAGTTCCCCTGGATCCGCGTATTTGGTACACTCGGCTGGATCATTGCAGGTGTTTTAATAGGTCAGTTAGGCATTGAAAAAACATCTTCCACTTTCTATATGGCGGCTACCGCTTCCGGCTTACTGGGTTTATTAAGTTTTATACTTCCCAATACACCGCCCAAAGGCAACAGCGGCGAGGCCTCTGCATCAAAAGCATTGGGTACGGAAGCCTTTGTGTTATTTAAAAATAAAGCATACTTTATCTTCTTTATTGCAGCTATTCTTATTTGTATACCATTGTCATTTTATTATGGTTTTGCCAATCCTTTTCTTAACGAGTTAAAGGTGGAAAACGCTGCTACAAAAATGACACTCGGGCAAATCTCTGAAGCGCTGTTTATCATCGCCATTCCTTTCCTGTTCAACAGCATTGGTGTAAAGAATATGCTGATCATGGGCATGACTGCGTGGATACTACGCTACCTGTGTTTTGCCTACGGCAACAATGGTGATAACCTCTGGATGTTATATGCAGGTATTGCTTTACATGGCGTATGTTATGACTTCTTCTTTGTTACCGGTTATATGTACACAGAAAAGAAAGCCGGTGAAAAAATCAAGAATGCAGCACAGGGTTTATTTACATTGGCAACCTATGGCGTAGGAATGGTGATAGGCACCTGGTTCTCCGGTATTGTGGTAGACAAATATGTAACACCAGGTGGTCACGACTGGAAAGGTGTATGGTTTGTACCTGCTTATATTGCCATCGGCGTACTTATCTATTTTATCGTATTTTTCAGGGAGAAAAAACAAGCCATTCAGAAGGCATAATTTTTTTGTTCCCGGCGGCATTGCTGCTATGTTACTGTTGTTGCGTCGCACACTGCAACGTTTGCATCTATATTCAACAAAGGGCTTCGTAACACCAGTACTGAAGGAATATTCATTGCCATCAATAAAACAATAAACTCCAAACAATTTCTCTATGCAAAGAATTGCTATGCTAGGTTCCGGCTTTATCGGCCGCTTTTATGCAGATGCTTTACAGGGGTACCGCAGTAAGGATACCATCATCAGCATTTATGCAAGAAAAGAAGAAAGCGCTAAAAAGTTTGCTGCTGATTACGATTGCCAGCACTGGACAACCAATATGGAAGAAGCCATTGCTAATCCTGATGTGGATGTGGTATGTATTGCGCTGCCAAACAATGTACATGAAGAAGCGGTAATGCTGTGCTGCAAACATAAAAAAGCGGTGATCACCACCAAACCTTTGGGCCGTAATGCGGCAGAAGCAAAACGCATGCTGCAGGCAGTAGAAGAAGCGGGTATCTTTAATGGCTACCTGGAAGATCTGGTATATACACCCAAGTTTATCAAGGCACATGAAAGTGTAAAGAATGGTGCGGTGGGTCGTGTACTCTGGGCTAAATCAAGAGAAACACATCCCGGCCCGCATAGCGACTGGTTCTGGAACATAGAACTTGCCGGCGGTGGTTGCATACTCGATCTTGGCTGCCATTGTATTGAGATCACACGTAGTTATATAGGCAAGGATATTAAACCTGTGGAAGTGATGTGCTGGGCTGATACACAGGTAAAGCCCATTGATGCAGAAGATCATGCCATCGGGCTTATAAAATATGAAAACGGCGCAATTGCACAGTTTGAAGTAAGCTGGACTTTCCGCGGAGGTCTTGACCTGCGTGATGAAGTAATGGGTAGCGAAGGCACCATCTGGATCAACAGTTTTTTGCGCACGGGTTTTGAAATGTTCACCAGTGGTAAAGGCGCTGATTATGTGGCCGAAAAAGCAGAAAGCAACACCGGCTGGCTGTTCCCCGTGGGAGATGAGCTGAACGAGCTTGGCTACAACCACATGTTTATGGATATGTTCAACAGCCTTGAAAAAGGTGTGGCGCCCAAGGAAACTTTTTATGATGGCTACGTGGTAAACGCGGTAATTGAAGCGGCGTACAAAAGCTCAAAATCAAAACAGTGGGAACCAGTGGTGCTGGATATATGGAGAGGAAGAGAGGGGCTTACCAAAGAAAGTCATCTCACAGAATATGATGCAGATCATTACCTGGTAAAAGAAGAAGTAACGCACTACGGCGCCAAGAAAGTAATCATAAAAAACAAAACCACCGGTAAAATAGAAGAGAAGATATTGTCCTGATAACCGGGGAAATGGAAAGTTGGCCCGGCCGGTGTAATTACCTGCCGGGTTTTTTATTGCCGGTTTGAAAAACTTTCGCCGAAGGGCTGCCGGATGGGAATGGAAAGCCCGGAGCTGCGCAGCAGCGAGGACTTGTAATGGACAGCCGGAACCAAAGTTGATGCTTTAGTCATCAGCCGGGAGCCCCAACCGAAAAAGTCTTCCAAAAGACGGAAGACGCCGTTCAGGGGAAAAAATTTGCCGGTGATCCAAAATTTTTTGTTGGGTGAATAATTATTCATTTAATTTTGTGTCGTGAAGCCAAAAGACGAGAACAAAGTCTGCAACATATTCCAGTCTACCCTAAAGTTGGTGGAAGCCCATGGGCTGGCCGGAACAACAATGCAGGCAGTGGCGAAAGAAGCGGAACTGGCAACCGGAACATTATATATTTATTTCCAGAATAAAGAGGCGCTGATTGTTGAATTGTTTGACCGCTGTATTAAAAATTCGGCAAAAGATTACTTCAATAATTATGATGAGGCCAAACCTTTTAAAATTGGATTTAAAACCATCTGGCACAATATAACCCAGCACAGGCTGGAAAACTTTGAAGAAACGGTGTTTATTGAACAATGCTTTCATTGCCCGTTTATTGATAAGCAAACCAAGATGGAGCAGAAAAAGACTTTTGACCCGCTGGTGAAGCTAATGGAGCGCGGAAAAGCAGAATACCTGGTAAAACAAATTGATACCTTCTGGCTGCTAAGCTTCTTGAATGGCAACATTAACGAAGTGGTTAAAAAGGCACATTACTTTGATATTGAATTAACCGATCAGGTTTTGGAAGATAATTTTCTGTTATGTTGGGATGGGCTGAAAGCCTGATTTTCTCCTCATTAACTGAATAATTATTCATAAAAATTTTTACAGTTGGGTTTGGGTGAACTCAGGAGCCATTATTTCTAGTGGCTCCATTTTTTAAACCTGTCTGTTAATCAAACGTTTGATTGATGCTGTATGGTTTAAACGTGTTGTTATGAGGATAAGATTTACTTTCTTTATTTTATTACTTCTCCAGATAGTTACGGGCTTTGGCCAAACGGTAGTAAAAGGCGTGGTTAGAAACCTTGCCACACAACAAGGTATTGCCGGTGTAAGCGTTTATTTTACGGATGGTAACGGAACGCTTACTGATTCAAATGGTAACTATACCCTGCGCAATCCGCGCAACTTCAGGCAGGTAGAATTTTCTGCACTTAACTTTAAAAAGAAAACGGTGATCATCAGGCAGGGGCAAACCCAGGTGGTGGATGTTTCGCTGGATGCTTCTTCTGCTGATCTGCAGGACGTAACCGTTAAGTCTAAAAAGCGCATCAGGTACAGCAATAAAAATAACCCTGCGGTGGAGCTTATCCGCCAGGTGGTAGCGCATCGTGAAAATAACCGCATCAGCAGCTATCCTTTTGTGAATTATGATCAGTATGAAAAGATACAGGTAGCACTAAGCAACAGTGCCGGCGCTATACCGGGTCGCAAGCTTTTTAAGAAATTTGATTTTATGCTGGACAATATTGATACCACCAGCATCAAAAACAAAACACTGCTTCCCTTTTACGTGGAAGAAACTGCTTCCAAAAAATATTTCCGGAAAGACCCGGATAAAAGTCACACCAAAATTCTTGGTAACAAGAAGGTGAATTTCGGGGAGTTTATCGATCAGAAAGGCATCAGCAAATACCTCAATTTCGTGTATTCGGATATCGACATCTATAAAAGTAATGTTGAGATTTTAACCAACCAGTTGCTAAGCCCGATCGCTGACCTTGCGCCGCAGTTCTACATGTTTTTTATACGTGATACAGTTACCGATGAGCACGATACAAAGCTGGTACGCTTAAGCTTTTATCCACGTAATACGGCTTCCATGCTTTTTCGCGGAACTATTTTTATTACGCTGGATGGCAACTATGCGGTGCAAAAACTGGATATGTCTGTTAACCCCAACATCAACCTTAACTGGGTAAAAGAATTGTTTGTTAACCAAACGTTCAGTCGTAACAAGGAAGGTAAATATTATGTGACCAAAACGGATATCAAGGCAGACTTTGGCTTATCACAGAACAGCAAGAAAGGCATTTATGCAGAGCGTACGGTATCTGTTGACCACTTTAATACAGATGGTCCTTTGCCTGACAGTGTATTTGTAACATCTAAAGAGGATAGAATTGCAGAAGATGAAGGTTACACGCAGCCTGATAGTTTTTGGGTAAGCAACAGGCAGGTACCGTTAACAGCAACAGAAGTAAAAACCTATAGTAATGTAGACAGCCTGCATAACATGAAGTCTTACAAACGGCTGGTTGATTGGGCAACGTTGCTGCTGGCAGGTTACAAAATGTTTGGCGCGTATGAAGTTGGCCCCGTAAATACATTCTATAGCTTTAACCCGGTAGAAGGTTTTCGTTTGCGCCTGGGTGGAAGAACAACACCGTTGTTAAGCAAACGTATCTATCTTGAAAACTATGTAGCTTATGGTTTCAAAGATGAACGTTTTAAATATTTTTTATCTGCCGCTTATTCACTCAACAACAAATCCATTTATCATTTTCCGTATGATTATGTAAAGCTGAGTTTTAACCACGATCTGAAAATACCCGGACAGGAATTGCAGTTTGTTGCGGAAGACAATTTCCTGCTTTCCTTTAAACGTGGTACCAATAACAAGTTCGTTTATACAGATGTGGCCAAGGTGGAATATGTAAGAGAGTTTCGCAATAATTTTTCTTACAACCTTAGCGCAAAGTTTATGCAGCAAACACCTGCAGGCACGCTCAGTTATACAAAACCTTCAGGTGATAGCCTCGTAAATATTGACCAGTTAAGAACTACCGAACTTGCATTGCAATTGCGCTGGGCGCCGCATGAAGCCTATTATGAAGGAAAGGTTTATCGTACACCCATCATTAACAAGTATCCAATTTTTACCTTAACGGGAACGATGGGTGTGAAAGGCTTGTTTGGCGGACAGTACAATTATCAGAATATCAACCTGAATATCTTTAAACGTTTTTATCTTTCACAGTTTGGCTACAGTGATTTAGTGGCAGAGGGCGGTTATATATTTGGCAAGGTTCCTTATCCTTTGTTAACCATTCACCGCGCCAACCAAACTTATGCGTACCAGTTATATGCCTATAACCTGATGAACTTTTTAGAATTTGTGAGCGATAAATATGCATCCGTTAACATTGATCATCACTTCAATGGGTTGTTGTTTAACAGGGTACCGTTGCTGAGAAAACTTAACCTTCGCGAAATTGTTTCTGCCAAAGTATTGTATGGAAGTGTGAGAAGCGAAAACAACCCGGTAAAGGATCCTGATGTATATAAGTTTCCGCAGGATGCCAATAGTAACCAGTCTACATTCTCCCTTAACCACGGCCCTTATATAGAAGGCAGCGTGGGTATCGGTAATATCTTTAAAATATTGCGTGTTGATTATGTAAAGCGGTTTACCTACCTGGATCACCCGGATATTGCCAAGTGGGGTATCAGGACCAGGCTCAGGTTTGATTTTTAGTATTTCCCTGATGATGAAATCGTGTAGTTGTGCATAAAAAGTTCTGCGAATAGCGGGACTTTTTTATTGGGCTTACTATGTTTGCCGCCGCAGCGGGCAGTGGTGTAAAAAAGAATTGTTGTTACCTGCTGTTTCACTGAAATTATCCATCGTGCAGAAAGAAAATACAAAAGCAGCGCTGTTATTATATCCACATCACCTGGCGCTACAAAAGCCTGTGGCCGCCATGTTGCAGATTGTGAAGAAGGGCCAAACGATAGAGTTCTATGAGAAAGACCTGGACATCGCTACCCTGAACACTTACCTGCCAGCTTTGCCAAAAGCGGTGAAAGAGATCATTGCCAGCCTGGGTAAGAAAGGCTTTGAGCGTATGAATGATGAAGTGTTGCAGCAATACAATAAACAAAAAGCCGGTGTTGATTATAAAACCTACCATAAAAAGGCAATGATGCGGCGCATGCACGAATGCTTCGACCAGTTAAAGCCTTTTACACAACTGGTAAAATGGTATTGCAAGGCACAGGTAAACGGGGAGAAACGTTATGTAGTTACTGCCTGCAGTTTCAGCAGCTACAAGCCTCAGTTTAATTTTGAAGTGGCAGATAGTAATGCGGATGGATTAAAACTCTTTACCAACGTGGTATTGAACAATGCCTCATATGCATTTACCAAATTCAGGCGTACACAGTTTTTGCTGGAAAGCAACAACGAATATTTTATTACCGGTTTTAAAGACTTTCAAACGCTTGACTGGCTTGACCAAAATGACCCTTCGCAATATGCACATAAACCAGCAGAGCTTGCCCGCCATATTCTTGCACAACTGGAAACTGATTATACTGTACTGCGAAACAATTTATTTGAACAGAATGAAATTGAAGTAGCGCCGTTTAACCGCGTGATGCTAAGTGAGCTGAACAATGCCTTCCTCATGTTTACACCGCAATGGATGTATGATGGTTTTTTAATAGAAGGCGCTTACAAAGAAACAGAAGAGTTTATCCGCAATGGTGAGCCTTATATTATCAAGCGTAATAAAACAGCCGAGCAACAGTTTCTTGATCTGCTGGTTTCACTTTATCCTGGTTTTGAAAAACAGAAGAACGGCTTCTATTATCTTTCTTTTGCCGATGCACAGAAGAAGCAATGGTTTTTGAAGACTTATCATAAGCTGCTGGAGCTGGATATAGAAATTGTAGGTATGGATATGCTGCGGCATTTCAGGTATTCGCCACACAAGGTAGAGACTATTATTACGGTGCTTAAAGAAGCGGTGGATACCTTAACGCTGGAAGTGCAGGTGAATTTCGGAAAGGAAAAAGTACCGTTGAATGAATTGCAAAAGAACCTGCTGGCAGGTGCAAAGGCAGTATTGCTGAAAGATGATTCTCTGGGTATACTGCATGATGAATGGCTGCAACAATACGCAAGCATTATTAAGCATGGAAAGATCAGTAAGAATGAAATTGTTGTTGCCAGGTGGATGGCGATTACAGAACAACAGTCACCCGGTACAGAAAAAGTATTAAGCAATACAATTAAAGAAGACTGGTGGGAAAAATGGACGATGTGGCAGGATAACCAGCAACAGGTTTATGCGCTGGATGGTAATGTGAAAGCTTCTTTGAGGCCTTACCAGCAGCGGGGATATGAATGGATAAGATTGTTAAGTGAAGCGGGTGCAGGCGCATGTCTTGCAGATGATATGGGATTGGGTAAAACCTTGCAGGCGATCAGTTTTCTTGCGCATTATATCAGCTTGCATCCTTCATCTAAGAGCATTATTGTATGTCCCGCATCGCTTATTTATAACTGGCAGCAGGAAATTGAAAAGTTTGCGCCACATATTAATGCAGTGGTATATCATGGAAGTGCAAGGCTGAATGATGACTGGCAGCAAAAAGAAGTACAGTTGCTCATTACCACTTATGGCACAATGCGCTCCAACGCTGACTTGTTATGTGAAACAAACTATGGTGTTGCCGTGATTGATGAAAGCCATAATATAAAAAATCCGGCGGCACAAATAACCAAAGCAGTTTCCCGCATACACGCGGCCATGCGCATAGCATTAAGCGGTACGCCTGTGGTAAATAATACTTTTGATTTGTATTCACAGCTCAATTTTATTGTGCCTGGATTATTTGGCAGCCGCGAATTTTTCAAGAGGGAATATGCTGATCCGATTGATCGTAATGCCGATGAGGACAAAGCCATCCAGCTAAAAAAACTAACTGCGCCTTTTGTATTACGCAGAACAAAAGAGCAGGTAGCGAAAGATCTTCCCGAAAAGATAGAAACCGTATTGTGGTGCGATATGCCTTTTGCGCAACGCGAGTTATACAACGAGATCAAAGAGCGCATTCAAAGCAGTCTTTTTTTGGAGATAAAAAACAATGGGTTATCAAAGAGCAAGCTGGCTGTACTGGATGGTATGTTAAAGCTGAGGCAGGTGTGCAATTCTCCGAAACTATTAAAGGGAGAAGGTGCTACAACCAGCGATTCTATAAAGACGACCATGCTCATGGAAGAGCTTTCCAACATTTTAACCGGGCATAAAGTACTGGTGTTTTCGCAATTCAGCTCCATGCTGCACCTGCTGGCTGATGAATGTAAAAAGCAAGGCTTCGCTTACTATCATTTTGACGGGCAAACGCCGCCGGAGAAACGTATGGAAATGGTAGATGCCTTCCAGGACGCAGATAATAAAACCAACCTGTTTCTTATTAGTCTTAAAGCCGGTAATGCAGGACTAACACTTACTGCAGCCGACTATGTATTCATCTTTGATCCCTGGTGGAATACCGCGGTGCAGGACCAGGCCATAGACCGTACGCATCGTATCGGGCAAACCAAAAGTGTGTTTGCATATAAGATGGTTTGTAAGAATTCTATTGAGGAGAAGATTATCCGCTTACAGGAGAAAAAGAAGAAACTTTCAGAAGACCTTGTATCTGCTGATGAAGGATTTGTAAAGTCACTTACCGAAGAAGAAGTACAATATTTATTCAGCTAATTTTTTCCCGTAAGCATTGCCTGTTATAAATGGTGATGTTATTCACTGAATCCTAATGATGCCAAATGATAAAGCCGGTGAAAGGTTTGTGACACAACGATGCTGCCATGAAAAACCGGCGCTGGTATCTTACTATGATTTACTAGTGTCAGGTAAGCATTCGCAAAGGCTTTGCGCAAAAATTGCTAATAACTCGGAAAAAATGCGTACCAGACTTCCATAAAATTAAATGTAGTCTTACAATTTCATTCTGTTACACCAGTCTCTGCAAAAGGCGCCTCTTTGGGTTTGATCCCGGCTTGCCGGGATTGGAAGAAATCCCAAGGATATTTTTTCCAAAGAAGCCAAAGTAGTGCCGTTGCAGAGACGAAGCCCAGCGGCTTTGAGCGATAACAGAACATAAATTTGAGGCTGCTATTTTTATAACAGCGATGAAATTAATCTATGCTAAAGCACTGGTATTAACGCTATGATAAGATATGATTCTCCGCTGTTACTGCCGGTGGCAGCTCTGTTTCTTCCAGCATTTCACGTAAATCAATTTCAATCGTTCTTGAAATTGATGTGATGGGCACATCATTGGCGCCACCTTCAAAAGGATTTTCTGTGTTTTCTCCGATGCGTTCCATTGTAAGAAAAATCCAGCCGATCGCCATGCTGAAAGGAATGGTGAACCAGATCATCCAGTTACCTGCTTTCTGAAATTCATTTAAAATACCAAAGGGCACAAGACAGATAAATAACCGGGTGAACATCTGGCTGATCGTGGCGAACTGTCGCGGATAAGGAAAGTTTTTGATCCGTTCACATTTACCCTGCTGATCATACAAATTAACCAGCATTTTTTCCAGTTCGGTATAATCCAGCGGCTGAATCCAACCTTCTGTTTTTAGTCGTTTTAACTGTGCTGATTGAAGGCTGATCAAATGAGTAGCTTTATTTTTCTTGTTAAAGATGTATGCTAAATCCTCCCCGGATAGAAAAGGGATAAGGCTTGTTTTAAGATCACTTTTCCATTCATCGATGGTAAACAATTTCCCATATTCAAGATTGGATACTTTCATGCGGCTTGTTTCCCATGCCCGCTGCTCCCTCAACTGAAACCTTAACGCGGTAAGCCAGGCAATATGCCGGTAGATCAATTGCCGGTGAACTTCTTTTGCTGCCTCCGCAGAGGCCTCACCAATCATATCCTTTACCATGATACCCCAGGCACGGCTGGCATTAATGATGGCCCCATAAATCTGTCTTGCCTCCCACAAACGGTTATAGGTTTGCGTGTTGCGAAAGCCTACAATAAAAGCAGTGGCTGTGCCTACCAGCGCAATTGGCACCCATGGAATGATCAGCCATTTCCAGCCTGCGACCACGAATAAAACGGTAGGGATGAGGGCTAAAAGAAACAACATATAGATGTCCCTTCTCGTCCAGAGAATAAACTCTTTCAGGGTATAACGGTGTCCAGCGTGCATGTCCTTAGTTTGAAACTAAAATAAGGAGGTTTTGGATATGAATAGTAAGTGTTGAATGATAAATGTTGAATGACGAGTGATAATGTTGAATGATATATGATAAATGCTAAATGAAGCAGGTCCGCTGATTTTCACATTTCCCACATTTTCACATTTCCACATTCCTCTTTCTAACGCTTACACGATATGCTTCGATGGGGTTCTTTTTAAATACCTGGTTTATTTCAACATTAGTAAAACCATGTTGCTTTAACAGCGGAATAAAGTAAACGAACAGATCTGTATAACCATTAAAGTTTCCACCACCTGCTTCGCCTACATGATACCAGCCGCTATCCTGCGATACCAATGTCCTATTCAGCAATTGATGTGTTTTCATGTGTTGAAGAAATATAAGGTACTGCTGAAGGTTGTCTTTGTTAACGCCATCAAACTGAACCCAAACACCTTGCTTGCCGAGCATAGTAAAATAGGTGAAATCCTGTTCGTTTTGTGCATGTACCCAAACCAGCGCATCGGGATTTACTTTATGAGATGTAAGAATATCAAGCTCTTCGCCGGCGGCTTTGCCATTACCTGTATGCACGGCAATCGTAAGACCTGTTTGCAAATGGGTGAGTGCACCTGCATGAATAATTTTCTGCTGCGCATCTGTAAGCGGTGCTTCATCAACACCCAGTTTAATAAAGCCGGGTTTTATACCGGTATGCTCAATACCATTCTCACACTCGTTGATCCATCTTTTCGCAAGTGTTGCTGCATCTTCTGTAAAGACCTGCTGTGGCAAATATTTTTCTTTAGCAGCACCATAATAGCCGGTATTGGTTAGAATTGCGATGCCTGATGCCTGTGAAAGTTTCTTTAGCAATACAGCATCCCTGCCAAGATAGGCGGGTGTACAATCAAACAGAGCGGTACAGCCTGTCTTTCTAAGCTCGAGTAGTTTTGGTAAAGCTTTATCGTATACTTCCTGTGGGTTATACCGGTCTTTGGTAATGTGTGCTGCGCCGATAAAATCAACCATAATATGTTCATGCGGCAGAATGAAATCCATTTCTTTCAGTGGAAGCTCACCGGTAACACTTACCAGTTTATAATGATCTTCTGCTGCCTGTAGCAGTAAGGGTGCAGTAATAAAAGCACCTGCGGTTTGCAGGAATTTTCTGCGGCTTTGTGTTGACATACAGGTTAACTGCCTTAAAGTTAACATGGTTAAAATAAAAAAGGAAATACCACGAAGTATTTCCCTTATTGTAAGCAGGCATGATATACCGATGTTTATTCCCAGGCCAGTGCGCTGGCACCGAGGATAGCAGCATCGGATTCCTTGAGATGACTCACCAGTATTTTTACTTTATTCTGGAAAACCTGTATCAGGTTTGCTTCCATATGTTCGCGGGTAGGCTTTAGTAAAAGGTCACCGGCCTTGGTTAGTCCGCCAAACAAAATGATGGCTTCGGGGCTGGAGAACATTACCGCGTTGGCCAGTGCCATACCTAAAATTTTGCCGGTAAATTCATAAATATCCTTTGCCACATCATCACCCTGTATAGCTGCTTCATATACCTTTTTTGAATCCATTTCTTCTTTGGGTATATCACGCAAAATGCTGGGCTTATCTGTATGTTCCAGTACTTCCAGTGCAGTTAGTTTTACCCCGGTTGCAGAGGCGTAACTTTCCAGTGAGCCTTTCTTGCCGGTGCCTTCATGCAAACGTCCGTCGGGTATAGTTATGGTATGACCAAGTTCACCTGCAAAGCCATCGTGGCCATAGATTAAATGTCCGTTGGCTACAATACCGCTTCCCACACCGGTGCCCAGCGTGATCATGATAAAATCTTTCATGCCCTGCGCGGCGCCATACATCATTTCACCAATGGCTGCTGCATTCGCATCATTGGTAAGTACCACGGGCAACTGAAATTTGTCCTGTATCAGTTTGGCCAAAGGAATAATACCGCGCCAGGGAAGGTTTGGTGCATATTCAATAGTTCCTGAATAAAAGTTGCCGTTAGGTGCGCCAACCCCAATGCCTTTCATTCGGCCAATGCCGCCTGCACGCTTAATAAGAACGCTTAAACTATCAAAGAGTTCATCAATAAACGTATCAACCTCTTTATGTTTTTTTGTAGAGATTTCGCTGGAGAATAATACATTTCCCACCCGGTCAACAATACCAAACTTGGTTCCTGTACCGCCGATATCAACACCTATCGCAAGTGGTTCTAACGCTGCTGAAGCTGAAGTTGCCATAATGATCTGTTTAGTGAAACCTTAAATGTAATATGTTAGAATTAGTGTCCACCACCAATCTGTGTATCAAAGTCAAGACCCTGCGATTTTAGTACGGACCGCAGCTTTACTGCAAGAAATGCAAGTAACAGAAAACATACTGCAGCAACAAGATAGGAGTGATGCATACCTATCGTGTCGCCCAGTGAACCCTGGAACGGCGGAATGATCGCGCCTCCTAAAATCATCATAATCAAAAATGCGGAACCCTGGCTGGTATACTTACCAAGACCTGCTACGCCAAGTGAGAAGATACAAGGCCACATGATGGAGCAGCATAATCCACCAGCCATCAATGCATATACAGAAACAATGCCCTTGGTAAATACGCCGATCAGCATACCTGCCGCCGCCAACAGCGATAAGGTAAGCAGTGTTTTCACCGGCTTTTCCTGGCCAAACAAAAACGCAGCAACGGCAATTGCAACGCAAAGTGCGTACGCATATAAATCATTAATGTCATTACCATATAAATGGTTTACAAAAAGGATAATGCCGAAGGCAATAAAAGGAACAACAATCGTTGCGATTTTAGTACCGGACTTAGACAGGTTAAACACACCAATAGCTCCTGTCCATCTGCCAATCATCAAACTACCCCAATAAATTGTGATGTATTTTGAAATGGCATCTTCACCTAAACCTGCATCAGTTAAATAACCTGGTGTTCTTAACAGTGCGCCGAAGTTATTGTCAATAGTCACTTCTACACCCACATATAAAAAGATACCCAGCATACCCAATACCAACTGAGGGTACCTCATTGCACCCCATCCTTCGTTGTTTTTGATTGCACTAACATTGGAATAATAAAGAATACCAACTACCGCACAAAGCGTAATGATAAGCAAGGGTAATTTTTGAATGGCGGTTAACTGGCCTATTATAATAATAAGTATGATAAGGCCAGTCATGGCAATCAGGGAGCGTGATGCTTTTTTAGAAGCTTCAAACTTTGCATCATCTTTGCCGTCCGGCAGTTTGGAGAAAGCAAAGAATAACGCCACAGCCGCAAAAACACTCGCTACAATAAGATATAGATTGTTCACGTTGGTCACGGTCACGTTTGCTGATTTGCTGCTCGGCGTACCAAACAAAAAGAAGCTTACGATGATCGGACCCAAAGTAGTACCCAAAGAGTTGATACCTCCCGCAAGGTTTAAACGATGCGAGCCTGTTGCCGGATCTCCAAGTGAAATGGCAAAAGGTTGTGCCGCGGTTTGTTGCAGTGAAAAGCCAAGCGCCACAATAAAGAAGGATACGAGGATAAGGGGAAACGAGTTGGCATTGGCTGAAGGAATAATGGCCAGGGCACCAATCACCGAGATACCTAACCCATAGATAATTCCTTTTTTATAACCTATCTTATTTAATATATCATAACCTACAGCACTGGACAATAAATAAAGGATGAGTGAACCAATAAAATAAGCGCCGTAAAACGCAGAACCGATCAACTGAGATTCAAACTGGCTTAACTTGAAATGTTCTTTACAAAACGGAATGAAAATACTGTTACTCGCAGCAATAAATCCCCAGAAGAAAAATACAATCACCAATGTTGCTAATGCGCCACTATTAGTTTTGGTAGCGGACGGCGTGGCCGTTAATGTTTCACTCATTTCAATCGTTATGATTAGATGATTTAAAAGATTGCCGAAAGTAATCTACATTTTACTTTTTTAAAAATTTTAAATCTTTTTTGTTGTTGTATCAATTAAGGCATTAAATTGTCTCTGAAATACTGTGCTAAGACTTACTCATAACTGCTTCCTTCCGTTAAGGATAAGGCACTTATTGCATAAGCTTTTTTAGCATGGCACTAATCTAATTCATATAAACCCCGGTTGCTTAATAATGGAAATCATTCACGTATCGGCAGAGTGTTATCCTGTTGCCAAGGCTGGTGGGTTGGGAGATGTGGTAGGGGCATTGCCAAAGTATCAAACAAAAATGGGGCATAACGCCAAGGTGGCGATGCCCATGTACAAAACAAAATTCCTGCACAAGCATGAGTGGCTGGTAGATTTTAAAGGCCGCGCAAACCTCGGGGACTGGTGGTTTGATTTTACCGTCATCAAAGAAAAACACAACCTGCTCGGTTTCGATCTGTACCTTATAGATATCAATGGTTTGCTGGATCGTGAAAAGATCTATGGGTATGACGATGATCCGCAGCGCTTCATCGCCTTCCAGATTGCAGTGCTAACCTGGCTAAGTCACTGGCAGCACCAGCCTGATGTAATTCATTGTCACGATTATCACACGGGTCTCATTCCCTTTATGGTGAAGTATTGCTATCCTTTTGCAATGCTGGCCAATATACCTACAGTAATCACTATTCACAATGCACAATACCAGGGCTGGCTTGGCTGGGATAAAAGCAGGTACATCCCCGCATGGGATACCTGGAAAGGCGGCCTGCTTGAGTGGAAAGGAGTCATCAACCCGCTGGCATCAGGTATCAAATGCGCATGGAAGGTAACAACTGTTAGCTGGAGCTACCTGCAGGAACTGCGTGAAAGTGCCAACGGACTGGAAGCATTGTTTGAATATGAAAGAGGTAAATGCGTAGGTATCTTAAATGGTATAGATGCAGATGTATGGGATCCATCCATCGATACTTATTTGTCAGATCGGTTTGATACGGATACGGTGGAGCAGGGTAAAGAAGCAAATAAAAAATTATTATGCGATCAGTTCAACCTTGATTATTCAAAACCGTTGATTATATTTATAGGCAGGCTTGTTGGAGAGAAAGCCGCCGATGTTTTGCCAGATGCTATCCTTTCTTCCATGTATGCCCACCCGGAACAGGTAAATTTCCTTATTCTTGGTAGCGGCGAGTCGCATGTTGAATGGCGCCTTGGCCAGTTGGCACATTCTTTTCAGGGTAATTACAATGTTGTGATCGGCTATAATGAAAAACTGAGTCACCAGATGTATGCCGGTGCCGATTTCCTGCTCATGCCAAGCCGCGTGGAGCCATGCGGTTTAAATCAAATGTATTCTATGAAGTATGGAACTGTACCGATGGTGCGCAATACAGGCGGCCTTCGCGATACAGTAATGGATATGGGCGACTGGCAGGGATGGGGCATCAGGTTTAACCAGGCAAGCGTTGGCGACATTGTTTATTCCGTTGGCCGTGCAGTAAAAGTGTACAACGATAAAACTCATCTTAACTGGATGCGGCAGCATATGATGAAGATTGATAACAGTTGGGAAAACTCGGTTCAGCAATACCTAAATATTTATCAAAGTTTAAAATAGTCGTGAATATGTTTACCCTAAGTAAATCAGTTGTAGCCGTTATACTTGGCGGAGGTGCGGGCACTCGTTTATACCCGCTTACCGCCAGCCGTTCAAAGCCTGCCGTTCCTATTGCCGGTAAGTATCGCCTCGTGGATATTCCCATCAGTAACTGTATCAACTCAAACATCAACCGCATGTTTGTATTAACACAGTTCAACTCCGCGTCGTTAAATAAACACATCAAGAATACCTACCAGTTCAGTGCTTTCAGCAGCGGGTTTGTAGATATTCTTGCAGCAGAGCAAACACCCGATAACCCGGGCTGGTACCAGGGTACGGCTGATGCGGTGCGCCAGTCGTTAAGGCATATTGCCAATAATGATTATGAGTATGTGCTCATTCTTAGCGGCGACCAGTTATACCAGATGGACTTTGCCGAAATGATTGAAGCGCATAAATCAAAAGGCGCCGATATTTCTATCGCAACAATTCCTGTGGGCGACCGCGATGCTCCTGAATTCGGCATCCTTAAAACAGACGAAGAAAATTATATCACTTCTTTCATTGAGAAGCCGAAGAAGGATTTACTGCCTGAATGGGTAAGCGATACCGGGGATGCTATGCGTCACCAGGGCCGCAACTATCTTGCATCTATGGGTATTTATATCTTTAATAAATCAGTCTTGTATAACCTGTTGAAAGATGTACATCCTGATGCTACCGATTTTGGTAAAGAGATCATTCCTAATTCCATCGGCAAACATAAAGTGGTAAGCTACCAGTATGACGGATATTGGACAGATATAGGAAATATTTACTCATTCTTTGAGGCAAATCTTGCACTTACACAAGACATTCCTCCTTTCAATTTATTTGATAATACAAAAACAGTATATAGCCGTGCACGTATGTTGCCGCCCGCAAAAATCAGCGGAACTACGCTGGAAAAAACGGTGATTGCGGAAGGATCTATCATACTGGCCAGCAGGCTCGACAATTGTGTGATCGGTATCCGTGCCCGTATTGGCCATGGTACTACGGTGGTGAACAGCTACATTATGGGTAACGATTATTACGAAACCCTTGGCCAAATGCAGGAGTTTAATCACCAGGGCGTACCGCAGAATGGTATTGGCGAACGTTGTTATATAAAGAATGCGATCCTTGATAAAAACTGTCGCATTGGCAATGATGTACGCATCAATGGAGGCCCGCACCTGGAAAACACAGACCATGCATTGTATACTGTTAAAGATGGTATCGTGGTTGTGAAGAAAGGGGCCATCATTCCGAATGGTTTTGTGATATAAAATGGAAGCTGTAAGGCAAAGTGGTATAAGATAGAAGGTGTTGAATACCGGCAATTGTATTTCATCGCATCTTCGTTGCGTCGCAATCCTTTCATCGTTCCAAACTATGGGGGGCTGTGGGTTTCCGGAGAATCAGCCTGCGATTTATTCCACGCTTATGTGACTTTAATCCATACATAAAATGTCAACCAGTGGTTGGCATTTTTTATGTCAAAATGTTTTTGTGTATTTGTTACACATTGTAAGAAAAACCTGTTACTTTGCGCATCTAACCGTTGCATTCCATAACTTACTATTTATAAACGATTGCTTATGGCGTCTATCTCCGTTGCAGGATCAGGATCATCAAATAAACCCACCCTAAAATTCATCCAGTTATTAAATATGAGCTTCGGCTTTTTTGGTATCCAGTTCGGTTGGGATTTGCAGCGCGCCAACATGGGGCCCATATATGAATACCTGAAAGCTTCGCCTGATGAAATACCCTTACTTTTTCTTGCAGCGCCGTTAACCGGTTTGTTAGTTCAACCCATCATCGGTTATATGAGTGACCGTACCTGGCATCCCTGGTGGGGCAGAAGAAGACCCTACTTTTTTGTAGGCGCTGTATTGAGCACCGTCTGTTTATTCTTTATGCCCAACAGCAGTGCGTTGTGGATGGCTGCGGGATTATTATGGGTACTGGATACTTCTGGCAATATTGCTATGGAACCCTTTAGGGCGTTTGTGGCAGATATGTTGCCCGAGCATCAACGCACCAGGGGTTTCGCTACACAAAGTTTTATGATTGCACTTGGCGGCAGTATTGCGTCTGCATTGCCATGGATATTGTCGAATATTTTTAAAGTATCCAACGTTGCAGAAAATGGCAGCATCCCCAATTCTGTAAAGTATGCGTTTTATATAGGCGGCGCCATCTTTTTAACCGCGGTGATGTACACCATTTTTACCACCAAGGAATATCCGCCGGCCACCTTGCCTGCAGAAGAAAAAGGTCGCGATAAACACAACTCCGGGTTTGCAGAAATTACCCACGCCATTGCCAACATGCCCCCTAAAATGAAGCAGTTGGCATTGGTGCAATTCTTTACCTGGCCGGGACTGTTTTTAATGTGGTTTTATTATAATACGGCTGTAGCAAACAATATCTTTCATGGGGATGCTCAAACCAATAAAGAGCTTTTTTCCAAAGGGACAGATTTTGGAGGTCTTACACTCGCATACTATAATATTATAGCATTTTTATTTGCATTGGTAATACCGTTTGTTTCCAGGAAACTGGGGCGTAAGCTAACGCACTCCATTTGTCTTTTATTTGGGGCCGCAGGATTGATCTCAGTAGGCTTTGTTACTCAAAAAAATGAACTTTTCCTTTGCATGACCGGCGTTGGCATCGCCTGGACAAGTATCCTTTCCATGCCTTATGCCATGCTTGCCGGCGCATTGCCCGAAGACAAGATTGGCGTATATATGGGCATCTTCAACTTCTTTATTGTATTGCCCGAAATTATCGCTTCTTTATTCTTTGGCTGGATCATGCAGCACCTGTTGGATAATAACAGGATGCTTGCCGTGCAACTGGGTGGCGGAATGATGATCCTCGCAGGGCTCATCTGCTACCTTGTTGTAAAAGAAAGAAAAAATGAAGATGTTCCTGAAACAGAGCTCGCCACTATAGAAATTGAAGAACAACGCTCTGTTTAATCTTGTACAACTGTTTTAATTATCACATGTTTTGTTTATGAAAAGAATCATCCCTTGTTTGCTTGTCGCTTTGCTGGTAAGTGCTGCTGCTATTGCTCAATCGGTGGAAGTGTATCCAACCCATTGGTGGGTAGGTATGAAGCTGAATAATATCCAGTTGATGCTGCACCAGAAAAATATCTCTTTACAGGAAATAAAGATGAAAGAGTATCCGGGGGTAAGCTGGCAAGGAAGTGCAAAACTTGATAACCCTAATTACCTGTTCATCAATATCGCAATAGATGAAACCGCAAAACCCGGCAACATAGAATTTTATAGTGTTGATGCAAAATCCAAAAAGTCAAAAACAGTCCTCAGTTATTCTTTAAAGGAGCGGCGTAAAGGCAATGGAACAGCCTATGCACAAGGCGTTCGCTCCAGTGATTTTATCTATTTTCTTATGCCCGATCGTTTTAGCAATGGCGATACATCCAACGATCATATTGCGGGCATGAAAGACCAGTCGCTCAACCGCGATTCCATCTTTCTGCGGCATGGTGGCGATATGAAAGGCATCATCAATCACCTGGATTATTTGCAAAGTCTTGGTGCTACGGCATTGTGGATGACGCCTGTATTGGAAAATGATATGCCAGACCGTACGGAACATGGCTATGCTTTTACCAATCATTATAAAATTGAACCGCGTTTGGGTGGTGAAGCTGCTTATCACCAGTTAAGTGATGAACTGCATAAACGTGGTATGAAGCTGATACAGGATGCTGTATATAATCATGTAGGTCTCTACCACTTTTTAGTACAGGATGCACCGGATAAAACATGGCTGCATCAATGGCCTAAGTTTACACAACCCAATTATAAAGAGCAGGTGTTCTTTGATCCTTATGCTGCGGAAAAAGATAAAAAACAAATGGCCGATGGCTGGTTTACCAACCAGATGCCTGACCTTAATCAGGGCAATCCTTTTGTGGCTGACTTTCTTATTCAGCATGCCATCTGGTGTGTGGAAGAATTTGGTGTGGATGCATGGCGTATCGATACGTATAAATACATCGACCTTGAGTTTATGAACCGTTGCAACAAAGCACTTACAGATGAATATCCCAACATCACCATGTTTGGCGAAGCATGGGGCGAGGGCGTGGTAAACCAGGCTTATTTTGTGCGCAACAATATCAATACTTCTTATAAAAGCAATCTTACCGGTGCACTGGATTTTGAATTCCTGTTCTCCGGTATCCAGCCTGCATTAACGCAGGCGCCCTGGGGTGTAAGCAAATTGTATCAAACCACGAGCCTTGACTTTTTATATCAACATCCCATGGATAATGTGATCTTCCTGGATAACCATGATATGTCACGTTTCTTCTCCCAGGTAAATGAAGATGTGGCTAAACAGAAGATAGGTCTTTCCTGGCTGTTTACGATGCGTGGTATTCCGCAAATGTATTATGGTACAGAGATCATCATGAAAGGCATCAGCAATCCTGATGGCTGGGTAAGGCTTGACTTTCCTGGTGGCTGGAGTGGCGATCAAAAGAATGCTTTTACCGGCGCCGGACTTACAGCGGATGAATCATCTGTACAATCACTGGTAAAAAAGCTGGGTAATTTCAGGAAAACATCATCTGCCTTAACTGCCGGTAAGATGATGCAGTACGTACCTAATAACGGCTTGTATATATATTTCAGGTATGATGAAAAACAGACCATCATGTGTGTGATGAATACGGGTGAGAAAGAACAACCCGTCAGCTTTGCAGATTATACAGAAAGAACCAATGGCTTTACTGCGGCAACAGATGTGGTAAGCGGACAATCTTATGGTAACAGTTTTTCAGTACCTGCCAAACAAATGCTGGTGCTGGAGCTTAAATAACTATTGCGTAGTAATATAATGCAGTGCTATGCGGGGCGTCTTCGCCCCGCATTTTTATTCTATCGCCTCCGGCGATAAACAGAAGTGTAAAAGTCTATACGGGTAATGAACGCTAATGAGGTAAATTGCTTAATTTCGGAAAGCAAGATTTATATTATGCGAACATTAAGCATCGAAATATCTGACATTGAATACGAAAAGTTTGGTCTTAAAAGTGAGCAATTATCGTTTACCGAATTTGTGGACATGATCAGCCGGGAAATAAGCAGGCAAAATCTCAGGAAGTCAATAGAACTGGCAGAACATTATGGATTGTCTGCTATGACAATGGAGGAAATTTCTGCTGAAGTTAAAGCTGTCAGAAAAAATGCGTCTCATTCTTGATACCAATGTTATTGTATCAGCGCTGATACAGCGAGGTTATCCGTATTATATTGTCGATACAATTTTTGCAGATAGCAGTTTACAGCTATGTATATCAGATAAATTAATGGCAGAATATGTAGAAGTTTTGAACAGGCAGAAGTTTAGCCGGTTTCCGGATTTTCATGCCAGGGCGCAATCCTTACTTTCCGAGATAGAAAATCGTTCTGCAAAATACAAGCCTGCTCATACGGTTGCAGTGATAAAGGATGAACCTGATAATCGCCTGTTAGAGTTGGCGGAAACCTGCAAAGCTGATTATCTGATAACAGGTAATGCAAATGATTTTACAATGACAATGTATAAAAGCACCCGCATCGTATCACCAAAGAATTTCTTTGAGATTCTAAACTCATAAACAGCGAAGGGCTTATTTTGATACATGTCGTTTCGATGTTTATTTACCTGCAATACAATATTTCTCTTTGAAGTGGTTATGGAATAATAATACAACAGCATGTCAACACCCGCAGCAATTATATTCGATCTTGATGGTACATTAATAGACAACAACGCATATCATATTCTTGCCTGGCAGGAATTTTATAAAGGCATTGGCCAGGAACTTTCGCTGGATTACTACCGTACGCAGATGAATGGTAAAGTCAATCGTGATATCTTCAGGGATATTTTTAAGCGTGAGCTTTCACCGGAAGAACTGGAAAGTTATACTGAACAAAAAGAAGCGCTTTACCGAAAATTATATGAGCCGCATATTGTCGCCATTCATGGTTTGATAGATTTCCTGGATGCTGCGGCAAAAGCACATATTCCAATGGCCGTTGCTACTTCAGGCTTACCCATTAATATCAAATTTATGTTTGACCGGGTGCCCATCCGGCAATATTTTAAAGAAGTGGTTGATTCCACACAAATTACGCATGGTAAACCCCATCCCGAGATATACCTGAAAGCTGCCGAACTTTTACAGGTGGACCCAGCCGAATGCATTGCTTTTGAAGATGCACTGGCAGGTATTCAATCCGCCAAGGCTGCGGGTATGAAAGTGGTGGCATTATCTACCACTCATACAAGAGAAGAAATGAGCGTGGCAGATAAAGTGATTGATGATTATACGCAAATCAACCTGCAACAGTTAGCCGAATTAGTATGAATAACCTGTACATCACCGGGCAACCGGGAAGAACGGCTTATGTAAAAGGAAAGGAATATCTTTTCTTTTCCGGGTACGCCTACCTGGGTATGAGTCATGTACCGGAATTTATTGAACTGATTAAGGAGGGCATTGATAAGTATGGTTTGTTATATCCTTCATCACGTATCTCTAACACAAGACTTTCCCTGTATGAAGAAATGGAAGCAATGCTTTCCTCAATCACAGGCATGGAAGAAACGGTATTAGTGTCCTCCGGATTTACGGCCGGAAGAATGGCGGTGAAAATATGGAATAGCAAGGTTATCAACCTGCCACATGCACATCCCGCTATTCAGGCAGATGATCATACGGAAACAATTGCAACACAACAACACGTTATTGCAACAGATGCAGTAAACCCGTTAACTGCTACCATTACAGATTTCTCCTTTTTAGCTCCTCATAAAACTGAAGCCTGTATTGTGGATGACTCGCATGGCTTTGGTCTGCTTGGAAGTAACGGTGAAGGCATCGCCTCTGCATTACCTTCTTTCGGCGGCGAATATGTGCTTACGTATTCTCTTTCAAAAGCAGCAAACCTGATCGGTGGCGCCATTGGTTGCTCACATGTTATCGCTGAACAGTTGCGTAACCTGCCTGAATATACTGCGGGTACTTCCATTGCACCGGCCTACCTGCATGCATTTATTCACGGGCAGCATTTGTACAAACAGCAGCGCGAAAAATTGAAGGCAAATATTCAATACCTGCAATCCTTGCTTGGGACAATGCCGGATATTAAAACCCATTCTCAATTGCCTATAGTGATTCTTTCTTCGGATACAGATGAACAGGAACTGCTTTCTAATAACATTATTATCTCTTCCTTTGCTTACCCTGATCCGCAAGGTAAAAAAACACAACGAGTGGTTGTTAATGCATTGCATCATAAAGAAGATCTGGAAAGACTGGCCGCAGCGATAGGCATGTAATAACAGCAGGTTGGCTTATAGCATATGATGCGGATTCTACCCCGAAGGGATTGGCTAAAAGTCGCCCGGATTTCAGCCGGGGCAAAGAAAATTCAAACTTTTCAGACTTTGTTTAAATAGATAATCAGCATTAGAATATGTATTTAACGATGCTGCGACTTCTTGGCAGCATGGGCTTATTTGCGAAGGGAAATATTTGCTGTGTTAAAACTCCTGGCCCTGCTATTGTTGAGCGCCGCCAGCGTAAGTAGTGCGGCTAACAATAATGCGCCTGCCATAAATGCGTAAGATGCGGTAAAGCTTCCTGTAATGCCATTTAAGTAACCTACAAAATAAGCACCGGCAAAAGAACCCAATGCTCCAAAACTATTGATCAGCGCTATTGCCCCGCCAGCTACATTGGCCGGCAACAATTCTGCTATTGCCGCAAAGAAAGGCCCGTAGGGTGCATACATTGCTGCCCCGGCAATCATCAGTAACACGAAAGACAAAGCGAAATTATTTGTACCTACGAGATAAGATGTATAAAAAGCAATAGCCCCGGCCAGTAAAAAGGGCCAGATAAAATTTTTGCGGTTAAGCATCTTGTCTGAATAATAAGAAGCAGCAAACATACTTATGATAGCCAGCAGGTAAGGAACGGCTGATAACCATCCCGTCTTAATGATATCCATATCCGGCGCAGACTTTATAATAGATGGCAGCCACATCACAAAACCATATACGCCAATGCTCCATAATCCATATTGCAGGCAAAGCAGGATCACTGCTTTTGACCGAAATGCCTCGCCATAATTTTTTACCGGCTTTATCTGTTGCTGTTCTTTTGCAAGCAGTTCTTCTATCTCCTGCTTTTCTTCCGGGTTAAGCCAGTTGGCTTCCCGCGGATGATCGTTCACCAGTCGCCACCAGAAGAATGCCCACAGCATTGCAGGAATGCCTTCAAGAATAAACATCCATCGCCAACCCACCGCATTAACCAGGTAACCGGAAAGTATCGACATCCATAAAATAGTTGCCGGGTTGCCAAGTATAAGAAATGTATTGGCCCGCGAACGTTCACCTTTGGTAAACCAGCGGGTAAGCAAAATCAGCATCGCCGGCATTACAGCGCTTTCCGTAATGCCAAGCATAAAACGGATGATGATCAATGCTTTTATATTGCTGATGAGGCCGGTAAGCATGGCCAGGAAACCCCACAGCAGCAAGGACCAGAAGATCAGTTTTTTGGCGCTTTTCTTTGCTGCATAATGTGTGCCCGGTACCTGGAAAAAAAAGTAACCCAGGAAAAATAAGGAACTTAATAAAGAGGAAGTTGCCGGCGTTATATGCAGGTCATCAGACATACCTCCTGCAACGCCAAATCCAAAATTGGCGCGGTCAAGGTAAGCAAGACTATAAGTGATGAATGCTACAGGAATAAGCCTGTACCACCTGGCTTTAGCGATCGTTTGTTGCACGGCAGTTGAATCTTAACAATGATGGTATGAATGTAAGATAAAGTATTAAGGTATAGCTTTCGTGCGGTAGCGTTCATCAGCAACACATTCTTTATATTTATGATCCTCCCTTTAAAAGAATCATTCACCTCGTTTGATAAAGTAACTGCATTGCTGGAGAGTGAAGGGCGTAGTCAACCGCGTGTAAATCCTGTAGTAAGAATATTTTTTCGGAAATCTGAAACTATTTCCTATTTTGGTTTCCGATTGAAGAAACTATCTGCTATATGGTTGCTCGCTTTATTTACTTTTAACCTGGTAGGTTACCGGGGATTCTTCTCCTATATAGAACAACAACATGCCATTTCACTGGAAGCAGGTTTTGACAGGAATGCTTATCATAACAATGAGTTGACGGAGATCAGCATGCCTTTGTCCATGCCTTATCTTTCCAATGAATCCGGTTTTGAAAGGGTGGATGGAGAAATTAACCTGCATGGTAAAACTTACAAGTATGTAAAGCGTAAAGTAACGCATGGCAGGTTAGTGTTGCTGTGTCTTCCCGATACCCGTAAACAGCAGATTGAGTCTGCAAAAAATGAGTTTGCAGGCAAGGCTAACCAGTTGCCGTCTCAGGGTAAACAAAGTCCTGAACAGGCAAAGAAAGTAATTCCCCTGGCTGATTATGATGATGCGACCTGTAAGGCAGATGTGCCACTCGCTAAAACATCATTCACTAAACAAGTAGCTCCTTTTTCACCCTACCTAAGTCAAGGCTTTTTCACTACTACCGGCCAGCCGCCGGAAATGCGTTTCGCATAACAATCATCATAAAGAACTTTACTCAAGATTGGTTTGAACAGAATAGCTATTGTACAAACAACCTGGTTGATGATTAGCTGAAGCTTCTCTCTTGCCGGTCTTTTCCATCCTGTTCATGATGTTGCGAGATTTATATAACAATTTTTATTTTCCCAATCATGCCCGGCCCGCTTGCACATTGGCATAGCGGCCAATAACAATCATACTCCATGGCTTATATTGAATTGAATAACCAGTTGCCTGGTATTACCGGCCTGCTGGAAAACCGCCCTGACACAGGCGCGCCTATACGTGAACTTACACAGGTTTTATTGCGTGGTGAAAGCTCACTTACTGAAATGGAACGGGAGCTGATCGCTACTCTTGTCTCTTATAGAAATGAATGTCGTTTTTGCACAAGTGCCCATGCTGCTGCCGTAAAAGCATTGGGCGGTACAGATGAATTGCTGGAGAAAATCTATCACAATATAGATGGCGCACCGGTAAGTGATAAGATCAAAGCTTTATTAAAGGTTGCCGGTAAAGTACAGAAACTTGGTAAAGAAGTAACCATCGAAGATGTAGATGCCGCAAAAGAAGCAGGCGCTACAGATGTTGAAATACATGATACCGTTTTAATTGCCGCACTGTTTTGTTTATATAACCGTTATGTGGATGGACTTGGCACTTATCGCCCGGAAGATCCTGCGTATTATGAAAAACTGGCCGAACGATTGGTAACCGTGGGTTATGTACGGCCAGGACAGGGCATTGTGGCAACCGGGGAAGCAACTTATAAATAACCCTTTAACCTTATTAATGGAAACAACAGCAATAACCGCAACTGCGTTAAAAGATCTTGATGCAAGATCATCGCAATCTGCCGGCGTTATAAAACTCTTCCTGCTTTGTTTTTTCAGCAGTACGCTTGGTGGCACCGTGTCAACACTCATGTCTGTTTATCTGCCCGTTGCAGTAAAAGATTTAATGGCCGGTGAACATAGCAACCGGCTGGAAAGTATCGGCGCTTCCATCAACGCCGTATTTATCTATGGCTGGATGGCCGGCGGATTTATATGGGGCATGCTTTGCGACCGCATCGGCAGAAAACAATCCTTTATTTATGCAACGCTTTGCTATGGCATCTTCACTTTACTAACCGGCATTTCTTACAACTGGATCATGGTAGTAGTTTTCCGCTTCATGACCGGTTTTGGGGTAGGCGGTGTGTTGGTTACAACAACTATCCTTGTATCAGAAGCATATCATCAGAAGAGAAGAGCAGTCGCCCTTGGCATTCTTTCTATCTCCATACCGGTGGGCATTTTTTCAGCCGGGCTTATTAATTATTTTATCGGCTCCTGGCGTGTTGGTTTTGCCGTAGGTGTTATTCCTGCCATTATTGGTTTGTTAAGCTTTAAGGCAATACCTGCTTACAGCAACCAGCCGGCAGAAGTTTCCGGTACAACGGGTCCATCCGGTATTTTCGCGCCTTCTGTGAAAAAATACCTGCTGGCAGGTTCTGTTATTTTTGGAACTACGCTTATTGGTTTGTGGGCCATTTTCTCCTGGCTGCCATCGTGGATACAAAGCCTGCTGGTAAATTCAGACGGGCAAAAAGAGCGTGGGCTTTCCATGATGCTTATGGGATCCGGTGGATTGATAGGCGGCTTTATTTCAGGCTGGATCGTGAATGCTTTCGGGGTTAGAAAAACAATGATGCTTTGTTTTGTAGCCTGTCTTGTGCTATGCTTTACACTGTTTAAATTAACTAACAGCATTTCATCATTAGTATACCTGCAAATTGCAATATTGGCGCTGTTCTTTGGTATTAGCCAGGGTGCACTTTCTGTATATATACCACAGTTATTTCCGCAACAGATCAGTGCATCGGCCACAGGTTTTTGTTTCAATATCGGCAGACTGTTTACGGCAACGGTGGTATTCTTTATCGGCTCACTGGTAAGCTTCCTTGGTGGCTATGGCAATGCGGTGTTTAGTTTCTCTTTTGTGTTTCTTGCAGGGCTTATTGCAACAATTTTATTCCGGAAAGAGAAGTATGAGGGCGCTTAAAATCACAGTAATAATTTTATGAACCCGGCATCAGTAATCATAGCATCGTTCCTTGCGTCGCACAGCGTGTACTGTATAACATCAAGCATCACGAAGCGAAGGATAATACTTCAGTTTGCCAGGTAACCGTTGGCGCGAACCGATAAAAATGAAAGAAAATGTTGCTCGCGTTTATCGTTTCTCGTCTCACGAAAAAACATAACACCGGTAAAGTATATAACACTTTCAGCCACCCCAATCATTAATTCTTAATTATTCATTGTTAATTAAATATGGCACACATACAAGTACCACAAGATGTACCCGGTATCAGAAGCCTGGTAATGTTCAGGCCGGAAACCGGTAAGCATTTATACAACCTTGCACAGGCCTTGTTAAGAGGGCCTTCATCTCTAACACCGGCAGAAAGAGAGCTTATCGCTACCTATGTATCGCATCGCAATGAATGTATGTTTTGCATGAGCAGCCATGCAGCGGCTGCCCGTTGCTTATACGGCGATGATAAGAATATTGTTGATGAAGTACTGAAGGATATGCAGCAATCTTCCGTGAGCGATAAACTGAAGTCGCTGCTCTATATCGCAGGCAAGGTACAGGTGTCAGGTAAGTCAGTTTCACAACAGGATATAGATGAAGCAAGGTCACAAGGCGCTACTGATGATGAGATACATGATGCTGTGTTGATTGCGGCAAGCTTCTCCATGTATAACCGTTATGTAGATGGACTTGCCAGCTACACACCCACAGACGCGGAAGCTTATATTCCCATGGGTGTGCGCATGGCAGAAAAAGGATATGCGCTGCCGGCGCCAGTACCCAACGGACAATAGCCGGTACAACCCATGATTGTTTATTAATTATTAATTCATCACTACCATACTAACGATTAAACCATCTGAATATGCCCCATATAAAAGTAAATGAAGAGCTGCCAGGCATACGCTCCCTGCTTGCTTTTAGCCCTGCCACGGCTACACCCCTGGGCGAGTTGGCTGAAGTATTATTAAGAAGCGATGAAGGTCTTTCCCGCGCAGGAAGGGAATTGATTGCAACCTACGTGTCTTACCTGAACGATTGCTTCTATTGCCATCATTCGCACGGCGAGATTGCCGTATGTTATTTAAACGGCGACAGGGAAACCGTTGACCAGGTAAGAAATGATTACCATAGCGCAAACATCAGCGATAAACTGAAAGCATTATTAGCCATTGCAGGAAAAGTGCAGAAAAGTGGTAAGTCAGTAACTGCTGCTGATATAGAAAATGCAAGGTCGGCGGGTGCTACGGATAAAGACATTCATGATACCGTGTTAATCACTGCTGCCTTCTGTTTATTCAACAGGTATGTAGACGGGCTTGCGGCTAACACGCCAACTGATCTTTCGTCTTACCCGTTAAGGGCACAGCAGGTAGCAAAGTATGGATATGGCAACCACATTTTTAAAGAACCCCAACCTGCGGTAACTGTGTAATTCTGTAAGATGATTTTAGTTACAGGTCTCAGGCTTGTTCCGTCATACAGCGAAGTTCCCGGACTTCACATCGTACAAAACTAATTCTGATTAAACCAAAACTTAAATATGAGAAAGTGTAAGCCAATACTAGCGCTTCTGCTTTGCACACTAATGCTGCCATTGTTATCATGGGCGCAAAGCAGAACTATTACCGGCAAAATTACAGACGTTAATGGCAATCCTGTTGCAGGTGCCAGCATCGTGAATAAGCAATCCAATTTTGGAACAGCTACAGATGCTGCCGGTAATTTTACCCTTAGCCTGCCATCTTCAGCAACGGCTGTAATTGCAAGTGCCACTGGTTTTAAATCGCAAACAATATCACTGGATGCATCAACTTCAACACTGGAAATAAAACTGGAAGAAGACGTTGCAAGGTTGGATGAAGTTGTGGTTACCGGCTTGGCAACAAACGTTAAAAGAAGAAATCTGGCCAATACCGTTGCAACTATTTCAAGCAAACAATTATCCGGCATTGCGCCACCACAAACATTTGATGCTGCACTGGAAGGAAAGATTCCCGGTGCGTTGATCAATTCAAATACCGGGGCGCCGGGTGGCGGCACGTCCGTTAAACTACGAGGCGTTACATCAGTATATGGTAACACACAACCATTATACGTGGTGGATGGTGTGTTTATTGATAACACCGCCACCTCTGCCGGTCTTAACGCGGTTACCAATGCGGGTGCAGGCGGGGCGGCTACATCCAACCAGGACAATCCTTCCAGTCGCGTTGCAGATATACGCGCAGAGGACATCGAAAATATCGAGATACTGAAAGGTGCTTCAGCCGCAGCGATCTATGGATCGAGGGCTTCAGCCGGTGTGATCGTTATCACTACCAAAAAAGGCAGACAAGGTAAAACAAGTATCAATGTGTCGCAGGATCTTGGCCAGATTCGTGTAAGAAAATTAATTGGGGTACGAGCGTTTACTGCAGACCGCGCCGCAAGTCTTTCTTCAGACAGTGCTACCAGTGCCGGATTGCGTCAGCAGTTCCTGGATGCACAGTCTGCCGGTCATATTTATGATTATGAAAAAGAAGTGTATGGCAATAAAGGTTTTGCGAGAAACACAGTGCTCAGCATGAGCGGTGGCGGAGAAAAAACAACTTTTTATTTCTCTGCCGCTACCAGGAAAGAAGATGGTATTGTAAAGAACACCGGCTATAAAAACACTTCATTCCGCTTGAATGTTGATCATCGCCTCAGCGATAATATCAAGTTTGGTATCAGCACTAATTACATTAACTCCTCTGCTGACAGAGGACTCTCCGGAAATGACAATGTGGGTATCACACACGGTATCGCGTTGTCTTCTACGCCTTCATTCGCGCAGCTTCATCCTGATGCGTCAGGTAACTATCCGGCCAATCCTTTTGCTGCAGCCAATCCCTTACAAACAATCGCCTTAATGCGGAACAACGAATCTGTTGACCGTGTAATTACAGGAGGTAATATAGAAGCTACCCTTCAAAAAAACAGTCACAGTACTACCAAATTTATAGGCAGGGGCGGTGTTGATTTTTACAGTCTTCATACCAGCCTTTTATTCCCCGGAACATTACAGTTCCAGGCAGTAAACAAAGGAACCTCTATACAGGGCTTTACCAAAAATCTGAATACGAACTACATCCTGTCGCTGGTAAATGCATTCACCCCAACAGATAAATTATCATTCACCACTTCAGCAGGTATAACACAGGAAAGAGGTGATTATAATAACCTGCTTAACGTAGCAACACAACTGATCGCAGGGCAAAGCAATGTTGACCAGGCAGGTTCTTTAACGGCAACGCAGTTCAGGGCAAAGTTTCAGAACGATGGTCTTTTTGTGCAGGAAGAAGCCAATATAGCGGACGTGGTTACGCTTACGGCAGGTGTACGTTTTGATCGTTCCAGCAACAACGGCGACGTTAGCAAGTACTATGCTTATCCCAAAGCCGCTGCCTCCTGGAACCTTACCCGCATGGGGCTTTTAGCCAACAGTATTTTTGAAAACATTAAGGTGAGGGCGGCCTATGGTGAATCTACCAATGTGCCTGCTTATGGCAGCAAGTTTACGTCAGCAGTTGTATCAAATATTGGCGGTAACCCTGGTTCACTTATTAATATACAGAAAGGTGACCCGGCGATTAAACCGGAAACACAAAAAGAGTTTGAAACCGGTATTGACTTTAGTTTGCTCAAAGGAAGGCTTGGTATAGAATTCACCTACTACAATAAAAAGATCAATAACTTCCTCATGCTGGGCAGCCTGCCTGCATCATCCGGGTTCTCAACACAATGGCTGAATGCCGGTGACTTGCGTAACCGTGGTATTGAAGTGGGTATCAGTGCAAGACCTGTTCAGTCAAGGTTAATTACCTGGAACAGCAATGTGAATTTCTGGTTCAACAGGTCGCTCGTAACAAGGTATACCCTGCCTCCGATACCACAGGGTTCTTTTGGTTATGTACTGGGTTCCTTCCAGGTAGAACAGGGTAAGTCAGCTACGCAGATCGTAGGTCTTAACGGCCAGGGCGTTGGCGTGTTGGGTGATGCGGAACCAAGGTTCCAGATGAGTACCTATAATGAAATCACTTTTAAAAACAGGCTGAGTCTTCGCTTTTTACTGCATTGGAAAAAAGGCGGGGATAACGTAAATCTTACTTCGCTTCAAACTGACTTTGGCGGAACCAGTGCAGACTTTGACAAGGTAACCAACAAGCTTGGCCTGCCCGATGGTATTTACCGTATTACACAGGTGGGCGTAACTGCGGAACAGTTTGTGATGGATGCAAGCTACCTGCGTCTTCGTGAAATAGGCTTGTATTATTCCATTCCAAACGTAGGTGTTGATTTTATTAAGGGACTGCGGTTTGGCATATCACTCAACAACTACCTTACTATTACCAAGTATAAATCTTATGATCCTGAAGTCTCCAATTTTGGAACAGGTTTTTCCAGCGGCGTAGATGTGTTGCCGTACCCTGCCACCAAGCGTGCAGATTTCCATATTTCAGTTGACTTCTAAATCATTCAATCATGAAACAAACAATTCATATATTTTCTGCAACGCTTTTAAGTGGCATGTTGCTATTCGCTTCCTGTAAGAAAGACTATGGCAATCTTAACAGCCCTACCGTAGAACAATTTTTAGGCGATGCCACCCAGAGTGAATTAAACAACCTGGTGAGCGGCGCACAATCAGGCATGCGTAACAACATCGCTTTATACCTTGATGATGTAGGTACATTGGGACGAGAGGGTTACCGTTTTTCCAATTCAGAACCGCGGTATGTAACAGACTTGCTGGGCGCTAATGAAGGTACGCTTAGCAGCAGTAATTTTTATATTACCAATCCATGGGCTTCACGTTACAGGGTGGTAAAGAATTGCAATATACTTATGCAGTCAGTAACTAATTCTACGCATGTAACCGACGCGGAAAAGGCCGGCTATAATGGTTTTGCAAGAACCATCAAAGCTTACCAGTTGCTGCTGAATCTTAATCTTACAGATTCTAATGGTATTCGTATCGATGTAGCTAACCCAGACAAGATCGGTCCGATCGTTGGCTATGATGAAGCGCTTACCGCTATCGCTTCTATACTTGACTCTGCAAAGAATGATCTTGCAAGTGCGGACGTTGATTTTCCGTTGGCTGGTTTTGATGGTTTGAACGATGCTGCGGGCCTGCTGAAAGTAAACCGTGCATTGGCTTCAAGAGTGGCCGTGTATCGCCGGAAATGGGATGATGCATTAACTGCCTTAAACGCTTCTTTCTTTAATCTGAATGGTGATTTTGATCTTGGCGTTAACCACGTGTTCACTACAGGTTCCGGCGACCAGATTAACCCGGCATTCATTCCGCAAAATCTATCAGGCGAAATACGTGTGGCGCATCCTTCCTATGCTGCCGATATAGAAACCGGTGATGACAGGATTGGTAAAGCAACACTGCGTAATTCAACAGCATCCCTCAATGGCCTTAGCAGTAACAGGGATGTATGGGTATATACGTCCAGTACTGCTGATATGCCCATCATACGAAATGAAGAACTGATCCTGATTTATGCAGAGGTGCAGATTCAGAAAAACAACCTGGCTGATGCGGTGACAGCTTTGAACATCATCAGGAAAGGACATAAACTGAATGATTATTCAGGTGCCGTTACACAGGCTGCACTCATCAATGAAATGCTGAAACAGCGTCGTTATTCCCTGTTTTATGAAGGCCACAGATGGATAGATATGCGCCGTTACAACAGGTTAACCCAGTTGCCTCTTGACAGGCCTGCAGACAATGTATGGACGCAATTCCCGCTGCCTGTCAGCGAAAATTAAACCTATACTTTTAGAAACAAACTATCAATCATTTAAAAACTTCCTACATGCCTCATATCAATTTACCGGAAGGTTATCCCGGAATAAGAAGCCTCTTTATCTATAGCCCGGTTACTGCATTGCCTTTAAATAACCTGGTGCAGACATTATTGCATGATAAGGAAACGTCTACGTTAACACCGGGAGAAAGAGAATTGATCGCCACTTATACTTCTTCTTTAAATGAGTGCAAGTATTGCGCAACCACACACGGGGCCATTGCCAAATACCAGTTAGATGGTAATGATGCATTGGTGAAGAATGTAGTAGATGATTTTGAAACTGCGGATATCTCTGCAAAGATGAAGGCTTTATTAAAGGTAGCGGCAAAAGTTCAGCAAAGCGGTAAAGCGGTAACTGCAGAAGAGGTAAGCCTGGCAAAAGAGCAGGGCGCTACTGATAAGGAGGTGCATGACACGGTACTGATAGCTGCCGCGTTTTGCATGTTTAACAGGTATGTGGATGGTCTTGCTACCTGGGCGCCTGATGATGCATCGGTGTATGATGCTATTGGTAAACAAAGGGCTACAGAAGGCTATATGACCAAACCTTTTGTAGTAAAGGAAGCCGTGTAGCTAACAGCCCAACCTGTGTTTTATATATTGAACAACGCACCGCAAAAAAACGATCATGAAAGTACTATCCCTTGTTATTGGCTTATTGCTTTTGTTCGCAATAGAAATATTGCGTATCTACTTTATTATGCCTTTTCCCGGAAGCCAGAAAAGTAATACGATTGATATTGCTTACTGGCTGGCAAATAATATGATATGGCTGCGTATCATCGGGCTGGTACTAACGGTAATCGGTCTTGCGTATGTGCTAAAATATTCAAAGCGATGGAAGAAAATAGTTGTGTTTGCGATAGTGCTTCTGTACGCCTTTGTTTTCTTCAAATTCAATTACCGGTTTGAAGCTGATAAGATGTTTTATCAGCCCACCAACAAGCTGTTTGCCGGAGCTGCTGCAGATACAACAGACAAGTCCAAACTGGTGATTGGTGTGGTGATTAACGGGGAAGCAAAAGCCTATCCTATACAAATCATCGGGTACCATCACCAGGTAAGGGATACCGTGGGCAATACACCCATCATGGTCACCTATTGTACGGTATGCCGCACGGGGCGCATCTTTAGCCCGGTGGTAAATGGCCATCCTGAAACTTTCCGGTTGGTAGGCATGGATCATTTCAATGCCATGTTTGAAGATGCCACTACCAAAAGCTGGTGGCGTCAGGCAACCGGTGAAGCCATATCCGGCAAGCTTAAAGGTCAGCGTTTACCGGAAGTGCCCTCACAGCAGGCAACGCTTGCGTCCTGGCTTGCTCAATATCCTTCTTCAGGAATATTACAGCCGGATACGCTTTACCGTGAAGATTACGCAGACCTGGAAGGATTTGACAAAGGTGTGCTTAAAAGCAAGCTGGAGAAAAGGGATAGTGCTTCGTGGAAAATGAAGTCATGGGTAGTGGGCGTTGTACATGGGCAAACGGCAAAGGCGTATGACTGGAACGAACTGGCAACACGGCGATTGATACAAGACTCACTGCCCGGAATGCCGCTGGTTATCACCCTTGAAAAAGATACCGCATCGTTTCATGTACTTAACCGTGTGGTAGCAGGCAATGTATTAAGTTTTGAAAAAGATACGGCAAGCGGAAATCTTAAAGATATAAATACACAATCTACCTGGACACTCAATGGCGATTGTATTGAAGGAACTTTAAAAGGCCAGCGTTTGCAACGGTTACAGGCTTACCAGGAGTTCTGGCATTCCTGGCAAAGTTTTCATCCCAACACTTTACAATAAGTATTAAAAAGATAGAGCTGAAACAACTGGTCACCATAACGCTGCTTCTTGTTCATTTGTTTAACCTTGCCGGTTATCCTTTGTTATTTGGGTATCTGTCAAAGCAATCTGTCCGTAAACTTACAACCAGTATAGAACACCACGATTATAAAGAAGCACAACTGGTAGAGGTGAAGGTAAAACTTAACCTTCCTTATCTTACTTCACAGGAAGCGTATGAAAACCTGGAAGGAGATATTACGATCAATGATCATCACTACAATTATGTAAAACGAAAAGTATGCAGGGATACTTTGTACCTTGTTTGTCTTCCCAATGCTTTACGGGATGAGTTGCAAATGGCGAGGGCCGATTATGGGGAAACAGCCAGCGATGCCGAGATGGGAAAAAAGGCGGAGCATTCCGTAAAAAAGGGAAGCGACTGGCAACCATCTTATTTTCAATGGCTGGAAGAAAAACAACATTTACAACTGGGTTCACTTATTACACAACCTGCTTTTTATTCAAAGAAATTATCTCCTTCATTTAGCAGCCGTCCGGATATACCCCCGGAGTTTAATAGCTGATTTTTTAAATGCCCCGCATCATCGGCCAATATGACTGCTGTCGGCCAATATATGATGATCCGGATGGCATCTGAAATATTATCCTTTTAAAATTAGTTGACTATTTAACGTGTAGTGGTAATACTGCTTACCACAATGTATTGTGCACCTGCATCTTCTTGTTGATGCGGGCAACATAGTACGCCAATCTTTAAACGCTTCATATCCCCAAAAAATTACCAATGAAATATTGCATCACGCTTATATGGATGATGTTGCTGTATGTTACTGTTACGGCACAATCCACCACCAAACTAACTGGCACCATTACAGACAGCATTACAAAGCAACCTGTTGCCAACGCCAGCATCACCATTAAACATAAATCAGGCGGAACCTTAACTGATGACAAAGGCTTTTTTACACTCGATATTTCTAAACTGAGCCTGCCGGTAACCCTGATTGTTTCATCTGTAAGTCATGCAGAAAAAGAAGTGACTGTGCATGCTGCATCAGGCGCCATACTGGTAGATCTTGATCAGAAGTCCGCATTAAATGAAGTGGTTGTTTCAGCTTCAAGGGCTACCGAAGGTATATTGCAATCACCGGTAAGTATTGAGAAGATGAACTACCAGGCAATCAAAGAGGCGCCATCGCTAAGTTTTTATGAAAGCCTGCAAGGCCTGAAAGGTATGGAAATGTTTTCTGTAGGATTGGGAATTAAAACAGTGAATGCCCGTGGTTTTAACGGAACCTCCAATGCACGTTTCCTGCAATTGATTGATGGTGTAGATAACCAGCCTCCGGGCCTTAACTTCCCTATGGGTAACCTCTTTGGTGTATCTGATATAGATGTAGAGAGTGCAGAACTTATACCCGGCGCCGCATCTGCATTGTATGGACCTGCAGCCTTTAATGGTATGCTAAGTATACAAACAAAAGATCCGTTTAAATACCAGGGGTTGTCGGTATATCTAAAAACCGGCATCAATCATCTGGGTGAAAAAAGTGTGAGCCCGCATGGCGTTAATGATGTATCTGTACGCTACGCTAAAGCCTTTAATGACAGGCTTGCCTTTAAATTGAACGTGGGTTATTTTAACGGGCTTGACTGGTATGCCACCAACTATACAGATATCAGCGCACAAACGCCTGTTGATAAAAGAGGATTAAACAATCCGGGCTACGATGGTCTTAATGTTTATGGTGATGAGGTATCCAGGACGTTGCCAAATATCGGGCTCGTATCCAGGACCGGTTACCAGGAAAAAGACCTCATGAATTATAATACTTACAGCTTTAAACTGAGCGGATCACTTCAATATAAGCTAGGCAATAATACCCGTTTGATTTACCAGTATAACAGGGCACAGGCACTGGCTTGTTTTACCAGCAGCGCCAGGATGAACCTCAATGGTTTTGTATTACAAACGCATCGTATCGAGCTAAGACACAAAAACTCTTTTATCCGGGCCTATAGTTCGGGAGAGATCTGCGACAATGGCTATAACACCAGAACACTTGCGCAATTTCTCAACCGCTATTGGGTACAGGATCTGAATGGAAATGTAGTGGCGCCAAACGTGGCAGACAATACCTGGTTTACACGTTATGCTGCAGCATACAATGGCAATGTTACCGGAGTAACCAAAGCTGATCATAGCGCAGCAAGAGCCTTCGCTGACGACGGCAGGTTTGTGCCCGGTTCTGATGCTTTTAACCAGGCCAAAGGCGTTATCACAAAGCAATTCGGAACGCAGGGTGCCGGCATCTTCAGTCATAATAAATTTTATCATGCAGATGGACAGTATGAAGTGGAAGCCGTAAAAGCTGTGGACATACTGGTGGGTGCAAGTTTCCGCTATTATGATATGCATACCAACGGTACATTGATAGATGATAAAGACAAAAAAATCACTATCAAGGAATACGGCACTTTTATACAGGGTGTAAAGAAATTGTTTGATGAAAAACTAAAACTTACCGCTTCTGTCAGGTATGATAAGAATGAAAACTTTAAGGGTAGCTTTACGCCAAGGTTCTCGTCGGTATATGAAGTGTTTAAGAACCATTATATCCGTGCATCTTTCCAGACTGGCTTCCGTAACCCGACACCCATCGACCAGTATATAAAATTAAATGCCGGCCCTATCACCGTACTTGGCGGCGTGCCTAACAATAGCAAGGGCATGAATGTGTATGAAAATTCCTTCACGTCTGCTTCAGTAGGTGCATTCAGCGCTGCATATGGAACTGCGGTAGCCGGAGGCGCGACACAGGCTGAAGCGATTGAAGCAACCAAGCATTTACTGGTAAAGGCCAATTACCCTTATGTAGGTCCGGAAAAGCAAAAAGCCTTTGAAATAGGATATAAGGCGTTTATTGCAAACAAGCTGTATGTAGATGTAAATTATTACTATAGCAGCTATACCAATTTTATACTAAACGCGGTGGTTGTTCGTCCGCAGAACACGATAGATCAAAACGGCACAATTAATTCCGCTGCCGCTGCTGATATATTGAACGGAGGTGTACAATCATTTCAATTGTATACCAATGCTGCTGATAAAGCAGCCGGTCAGGGTGCAACACTTGGCCTTACCTACTCACTTAATAAGGGGTATAGTATTGGTGGTAATGTTACCTGGTCTTCATTTATTTTGGGTAAGGCTGATGCAAACAAAGTGGCGCCTTTTAACACACCAAAATGGAGCACGAATCTTAGTTTCTCCAACACCAATGTTTTTCAGAATTTCGGGTTTAATGTAGCATGGCATTGGCAGGATTCATTCCTGTGGTACGGTCCGTTCAACGGCATGCGCCCCGGGCCTGTTAGCGCTTATTCGCTTGTTGACCTGCAGTTGAATAAAAAACTGCCGCAGCTAAAATCGATGATCAAGATAGGGGCGAGTAATATACTCAACAATAAGGTATATACTGCTTACGGGTCACCCTCTATTGGTGGCGTTTATTATGTATCACTCACTATTGATGAACTCTTTAACCGCTAATCATGACACAACTCTCCAAATTTCATCTTACCGTGCTTTTTGCGCTTTGCTTTATTTGCAGTGCATTAGGTGGAACGGTATCTACCTTAATGTCTGTATATCTTCCTGTAGCTGTAAAAGAATTGCTGGGCGATGGGGGTACAGACATCAACAAACTAAGCGCTTATATTAACTCTGTTTTTATTTTCGGTTGGGCCCTTGGAGGGTTTACCTGGGGTGTGATAGGGGATAAGTTAGGGCGTAAGAAGGCATTGCTTTTTACCATCACCTGCTACGGAACCTTTACTATTCTTACCGGCTGGATGACGCATTGGTGGGGTGTGGTTATCTGCCGTTTCCTGAGTGGTTTTGGCGTGGGTGGTGTGGCTGTAGTTTCTTACACTTTGCTGAGTGAAGTTTGGCCGCAAAAAACAAAGGCGATCGTTATAGGAATATTATCCATCGCTTTTCCCTTTGGTATTGTCTCTGCAGGGCTTATTAATTATATCGTAAGTTCATGGAGAGAGGGTTTTATGGTAGGAATTATACCGCTGGTACTTGCGGTAACAGGCATCTTTTTGATAAAGGAGTCTGATAGCTGGCTGCAATCGAAAAACAATGAAGGAAAGAAAGATAATCAGTGGCGGATGTTGTTCTCCGGTGATATTCGAAAAGATGTAATCGGCAGTTCGGTGATCTACGGTACCATGCTCATTAGTCTCTGGGCTATTTTCTCCTGGCTGCCCACCTGGATACAGAGTTTGATCAGCGGTGTGGATGCACAAAAAGAACGCGGCCTTTCCATGATGCTGCTGGGCATGGGTGGTCTTGCGGGCGGCTTTGTTTCCGGATGGTTTGTAAAGGCAATGGGCGTACAACGTTCTATGATCATTGGTTTTTTAACCTGTGCAGTATTGTCTTTTGTACTTTTTAAAAGTAACAGTACCTTTTCACAAATCATCTATTTGGAGATTGGCATACTTTCCATATTCTTCGGATTGAACATGGGTATCCTATCTTCTTACATACCACAACTTTTTCCCACAACCATACGTGCAACTGCAACAGGTTTCTCGTTAAATGTGGGGCGATTATTTACTGCAACTGCAGTATTGTTTGTGGGTGTATTAGTAAGCATGATGGGAGGATATGGTAACGCCCTTCTTATATTTTCGATGATCTTTCTTTTCGGTTTAGTTACTGTATTATTTGTAAAACCTAAATAAGTAAATAATGGCACATATCGATTTGGAAAATAATGAACCCGGTATACGCGGGCCAATGGCTTACAGTCCTGCAACGGCAAAGCCTTTAAATGAATTGGCAGAATTGTTACTCCGTAATGAAGACAACAGCCTCACAAAAGGCGAACGTGAACTCATCGGCACTTATGTATCTTATTTGAATGATTGTTTCTTTTGCCAGAACGTGCATGGTGCAATGGCCGGTTTTTATATGGGCTGTTCCATAGAGCAGATTGATGGTTTTAAAAAGGATTTTAATACCTCAGATCTTTCCTCAAAAATGAAAACGTTACTGGCAATTGCAGCAGCAGTACAACAGGGTGGGAAGCAGGTGACTACCGCACATATTGATGCTGCAAGGGCCGAGGGTGCTACTGACAAAGAGATTCATGATACGGTACTAATCGCCGCTGCGTTTTGTATGTTTAATCGTTATGTAGATGGCCTTGGTACCTGGGCGCCGCAGGACCGGCAGGTATATGTAGACCGTGCACCAATGCGTGCAGAGACCGGTTATATAGGTTCTGTTGCACCGGCGAAACCGGTGCCTGCAGCTTAAGTTGGTTTTACCTGTTAATTATTACCATCTTCTATAGAAACAGCTATGGAAGATGGTTTTTTATAAACAATAATTCTGCAGGTGAAATTTTTTTATTAAATGGATTAATCAGTGCAATCGTTTCACACAAGTGAGGAGAATGGTTATTCCTGGAATTGTTGTGGAAAATACTCGTCAATTTTCTTAGGGTGCTCTTTCCGGCAATTGATCATTTGCCGGAAAGATTTTTTGTTCTGTTAAGGATATAGTGGATACTTCCTATTATGTACTTAACGTTAAAGTAGCTAAAATGAAAAAAGCCCCGCGATTGCGAAGCTTTCTCGCTTCGGCTGGTCTGATCTCCATAAAATTTTTTTGTACCAAAACGGTAACCATAATAGGCCGCGATGTTAAAGTTGACACTCCCTTCAGATGGAGCCAAAGCCATAGATGTATCATTACCAATTGGATGGCTATTGGCAAATCTGAGTTTAAAAGGAATGGTGATTGCACCAAACTGAGAAAGAAGATATAAAAGTCTACAAGATCGATCTTAATATTTTCCTCGGATGATTGTTCTGCTAAAGGCGTTACGTTACAACCAAATTATGCGCCTATATGTGTATAAATTAGTCTCTATTGTTGGCGCTGGCTTTACACCCACCGAAGCCGATGAACTGCGAAGAAGTATGGCTACATTTAAGGCAAAGGGATTGGTGAAACAGTTCCAGGATAAGCTGGTAAACGGTATGCTGGAAAAAGGGTGCAAACGAGACAAATCTGCTAGTTCCTGGGGCGAGGTGAGAATATCGGATGCCGATGAGCCAGATCAGCATACGACATTCAAAGAGCTTATGAAAGTGTTCCCGGGCGGCCTCTTGTTTCCAATAAAGCTGGTTGTAGTCATTTCATATTTCAATACAGTTTGTATACTTGACAGTTATATTTTGTTCAAATAACAACCAGGAGTCGATACAAAAAATAGCTGAAACCCAGGTTGGTTTTGTTATTTGTCTTCAAAGAAAAAACCAGGCTACAAACTCATAAATTCTTTTTTGTATTGTCTTGGTTCCTTTTTCATTATATCCATAAATTGTTTATTAAAATTGGAAAGCGTATTGAATCCGCAATCGTAACAAATAGTCCCAATCGATTCCTCAGATTCAGTGAGTAATTTGCATGCATGTTTAATCCTTATCTCAGATACAAATTTTGAAAAAGACTTATTGTTTTTCATCGTAAAATACCTGCTGAAGGAAGTGGGTGTCATATGCAACACTTCCGCAAGTTCCTCCAGTAATATTTTTCGCCGGAAATTTTTTAATACATAATCATATACGATGTTAATCCGGTTGGTCTCATGTTCGTCGATCTTATTTGTATATGCTGTCGATGAGATGTAATGATAATCTTTTGTTTCCGCAAGTATCTCAAGCATCTGAAGTAGTAATAACACGCTTTTGATCCCTTCCGAAGAAGCAAGCGTTTCCATCAATTCGATTACTCTTAATTTTTGTGGTCCGTGAAATTCCAATCCGCGCAAGGATTTTACAAAAAGCTTTTTAATGACAGTCATTTCCTCTTTTTCCATTAAGTGGTCACCTAAAAAATGCTCGTTAAAGTAAATGACTATTCCCTCCACTTTTACTGTCTGCTTCTTTTTGAAGAACATATCATCGCTCCTCCATAGATGAGGCAAATTTGGACCGGTGAAAACAAGTTCGCCGGGAGCGAACCTTTTAATGCTATCTCCAACAAACCTTGTTCCGGTACCTTTCAAGACTACAAAGAGTTGATATTCTGAGTGCGCATGCCATATCGGATCGAAGTGCTGTTGCTGCAAACGCTTGATCACAAAAATACGTGATGGGGGAATGGTTGATTTATGTAATGCCTGTTTCAAAGTTTAGTTTGTCTTTAAAACTAATATTTTTTAAAAAAAATGACAAAATACAGTTGAAATTGGATATAATCCGGTAAAAGCCAACGCCAAAAAAAAGGGAGTTTCGTAACGTTATTAAACGATCAATTTATTGCCATGTGTCAGAATAAGTTTTGGGTTCTATGCTTAACTGCGCTCTTTTATACCGGAATCATCAGCGTTACTGCCAGCGCTAAAGTCAAAGTTCCGCGAAGGTTGGAAATATTGTTTCTTGGTCACAAAAGCACACATCACAATTCCGGCCAGCTTGCAAGTATTTTTACCAAAGAATATTTTAAAAGCGGCATCAACATTTCTTATACAACAAATCCTAATGATTTAAATGATACAACGCTTTCAGGATACGATGGATTGATTGTATATGCCAACTACGATTCTATCACTCCGTCACAGGAAAAAGCGTTGCTAAATTTTGTGCGAAGTGGCAAAGGCTTCATCCCTATACATTGCGCTTCTTATTGTTTCCGCAATTCTCCGGAGGTTGTTGAAATGATCGGCGGCCAGTTTAAGAGCCATCAATATGATTCTTTTCCCTCAGTCATTATAAAGCCCGACCATCCTGTAATGAAAGGGGTTAATGTTTTCTCTACAAAAGATGAAACATATGTTCACGATAAAATAAGTAAAAACATTGAAGTACTTACGGAAAGAGTAGAAGGCGACCATCATGAACCTTATACCTGGGTAAGAAACTATGGAGAAGGAAGGGTTTTTTATACTGCATATGGTCATGATGAAAATACCTTTACTAATCCCGAGTTTTTAAAGCTGGTAAAAAATGGTATTTTATGGGCAGTGGGTGATAAAGCAAAAAGCAACCTGGACGCATATACCATCGCCGATCCAAAATACTTTGACGGCCCTGTACCCAATTATGAAAAAAAGGATCCCGCACCCAAAGTGCAGGAATCATTAACGCCAGCTCAGTCCATGTCTTTAATGCAGGTGCCTGTTGGCTTTGAATTAAAGTTATTTGCAAGCGAGCCGGATGTAGTGAATCCTATTTACATGAACTGGGATGAGAAAGGAAGACTATGGGTAATTGAAACTGTTGATTATCCCAATGAAATTAAAGAAGGTGACCAGGGTGATGACCGTATTAAAATTTTGGAAGATACCGACGGCGACGGTAAAGCAGATAAGACAACCATCTTTGCAGATAAACTAAATATCCCTACAAGCTTTACCTTCATCAACGGTGGTATTATTGTAAGTCAGGCGCCCTCCTTTGTATTCCTTAAAGACACTACAGGTGATGACAAAGCCGATGTAAGGGAAACACTGCTTACCGGCTGGGGCAAAAGCGATACGCATGCACAAGCTTCTAATCTTCGTTATGGATTTGACAACATGATCTGGGGGGTTGTTGGCTATTCAGGCTTTAAAGGAAAAGTGGGAAAAGACTCGATGGCATTTGGACAGGGCATTTATAAATTTTCTACAGAAGGTAAAAAGCTTGAATATCTTTCTACCACCAGCAACAATACCTGGGGACTTGGTTTCTCCGAAGATTTTGATGTTTTTATTTCCACAGCCAACAACACACATAGCGGATTTTTTGGCATCCCGAAACGCTATTTTGATAAAGTAAAAGAGAATGAAAGCGGCGTTGAAAAAATTGATTCGCATTACGATATGCACGTGGCAACAAAAAACCTACGACAGGTAGATGTGCATGGAGGGTTTACGGCAGCTGCTGGTCATAGCCTTTATACGGCGCGTAATTTTCCAAAAGAATACTGGAACAGGATTGCTTTTGTAACTGAACCTACAGGACGATTGATTCACCGTAACGTTTTAAAGAAAACCGGCGCAGGTTTTAAAGAAGATGAAGATGGCTGGAATATGCTGGTTAGTGCGGATGAATGGGCTGCTCCTATACAGGCAGAAGTTGGCCCCGATGGTGCTTTATGGATTACTGACTGGTATGATTTTATTATTCAGCATAACCCTACACCAAGCCTGGCCTCTTCCGGTCTTGATGCAAAAAACGGTAAAGGCAATGCTTACATTAATCCTTTAAGAGACCATGAGCGCGGAAGGATTTACCGTCTTTCCTACAAGGCCAATGATCAGAAAAATACACTTTCGCTTGATAAAAAAGACAAGCAGGGTCTTCTCAATGCACTTTCAAATAACAATATGTTTTGGCGCTTAACTGCACAACGTTTGCTTGTGGAAAATGGAGACAAATCTGTTTTGCCTGCATTGTATCAGCTTGTTGAAAATAACCGCGTGGATGAAGATAGCCTGAGCACTTCTGCTGTACATGCATTATGGACCATGCATGGATTGAAAGCACTGGACGGAAATAACAAAGAAGCGCTTGCCATTGCTGTAAAAGCATTAACACATCCATCAGCAGGTGTACGCAGGGCAGCCATTGAAGTATTGCCTAAAACAATTTCCACCTTTATAGCCATGCGTAAAGCAAAGGTTTTTGAGGATGCGGATTTCAGGGTAAGGCTTGCGGCAATACTTGCTACAACAGATATGAAACCATCGCAGGAAATTGCCGATGTACTGGTGAATATGGCAGGCAAGGATGAAAATGTTTCTGACAACTGGATAAGACAGGCATTAAATATCGCCGGCAAATTGAACGAAACCTACTTTCGGGCTGCATTCAAAAAATTAGGGCTTAATGATCATCCGTCATTGCTACAGGCTTCTATTGCACAAAGAATTGTGTTTGGGTCAAGCCTTACTACGCTTACGCTAAAAAGAACCTGGCAACCTTCAGATGAAATTTCACCGCAGGTATCAGGAAAAGAAATACTTATTTCCGGAGATATAGAAAAAGGAACAAGACCGGGAAATCAACCTTCTCCTCTTTCAGGCATGATTGCAGCACAGGGAAATAGGCAAAATGGATACGGGGTTTACCTGCTCGATGACAAACTGTATTTTCATATCAACCAAAACGGTAAGCCTTACGAAGTAGTAAGTACGAAAGAATTGCCAGGGAAATTTTCCTTTAAAGCCGGCCTTGGAAAAGATGGTTTTATGCGCCTGCTAATTAACAGTAAGGAAGAGGGCGCAGTAAAAACGACAGGGTTGTTTAAATCAGACCTGGAAGTACCGTTGCGTGTTGGTATAGACAATCATAAAGGCGCCGAGAAAGTGGCTGCATACCCGGATTCTCTTTTTGTTGTGAGAGGTGGTTTGACAAATATCAGGTTTGAAACACTCGACAGGACAACTCCAGGAACTGTGGACAGTAATATAAAAATTGACAAAACAATCGTACTGAATGTTATTAAAAATGTAATGAAGTATGATCAACAATTATTAACGGCAAAAGCGGGAACAACCATTAAAATCATCCTGAACAATACTGATTTTATGCAGCATAATTTTGTGCTGCTTCAACCAAAAACGATGGATAAGGTGGGCGCGGTAGCAGATAAAATTGCGCTGGATCCTAACGGCGCTAAGATGAATTATGTGCCGGGTATGCCTGAAATAATTAAAGCAACGCCTTTGGTTAATCCTGGTAAAAGATATTCGCTTGTGATCAAAATACCTGATGTCGCAGGTGACTATCCATACATCTGCACCTTTCCTGGGCACTGGCGTATTATGAATGGCGTACTTAAAGTAACAAAATAAAAATCACCCTTTAATTCTGCTGCAATGAACACAACAAGTACTGCTGCCAAAGCCGACGAACAGGTGAAGGATATGAAATTATTTTATGCCTGTTTTGTTGCGCTGGTAACCACTTCTTTTGGTTTTATACTCAGGGCATTGTGCCTGCCGCAATGGGGACATGAATTTAACCTTACCCAAACCCAACTGGGTGAAATTGCAGGCGTAGGTTTATGGCCCTTTGCGATCAGCATTGTTTTATTTAGCTTGGTGATTGATAAAATTGGTTATAAAACAGCCATGGTCTTTGCCTTCCTTTGTCATGTTGTTTCAGCCATTCTTACAATTATGGCAACCGGTTACTGGATGCTGTATATCGGAACTTTTATCGTTGCGCTTGGCAACGGAACCGTAGAAGCAGTAGTAAACCCGGTTGTAGCAACCATGTTCCCCAAAGAAAAAACCAAATGGCTTAATATACTCCATGCGGCCTGGCCCGGTGGCCTTGTATTTGGCGGTATGATGGCGCTAATGATGGGTGCAGGTACCGCTTGGCAATATAAAATCGGCTTGATACTACTGCCAACAGTTGCCTATGGTATTATGATGTTTGCCAGGCGCTTCCCGTTAAATGAAAGGGTAAAGGCCGGTGTTACGTATAAAGCAATGTTGCAGGAAGTAGGGGCCATCGGTGCACTGATCATCATCTCCTTAATTGTCTTTCAACTGGGGGCGATCTTTGGCTGGTCTCTCACCCTTAATATTGTGCTCATCTTATTACTCACAATTGCCTTTGGCATTTATACAAGAAGTTTGGGAAGACCTCTTTTTATTATCCTGTTACTTATTATGATACCGCTTGCCACGACCGAATTAGGCACGGATAGCTGGATAACAGATCTTATTACACCCGCAATGAATGAGTTGGGTTTACAGGCCGGCTGGGTGCTCGTTTATACTTCGGCAATTATGTTTGTGTTACGCTTTTTTGCAGGGCCGATTGTTCATAAAATATCACCCCTGGGATTGTTATGTATCTGCTCTGCCATTGCTGCGCTGGGGCTTTACCTGCTCTCGCAATCTGCGGGTGTAATGATTCTTGCCGCTGCTACTGTTTACGGTCTGGGCAAAACATTTTTCTGGCCAACTATGCTTGGACTAGTTGCTGAACGTTTTCCAAAAGGCGGTGCATTAACGCTTAATATTACCGGTGGCTTGGGTATGATTGCCGCAGGTGTCATCGGCGCCGGTATATTGGGTTTTATCCAGGACAAATCTGTTGATAAAAATATCCTTGCTTATGATAATGAACATAACACAAAAATTCACAGTACCTATGTAACAGAAAACAAAGAAAGTTTTTTTGGCAGCTACCAGGCGCTGGATCAAAGCAAGTTAGCCAATGCCACTTCAGAAGAAATCAGCACCGTAACAACCATTGCCGATGCCGCAAAGAAAAAGGCACTCAGCGATATTATCATCTTCCCGGTAATCATGCTGGTGAGCTATCTTCTGCTGATTTTATACTTCAGAACAAAGGGCGGTTACCAGGCGGTTGTATTAAAACAGGAAACCGTCCTCACTTAACAATTTACAATTAAAAGGATTATCAATATAGAACAATGAGTTTAGCTATTCAATACGGTGTAAGTACGTGGTTGTGGACCTCTCCTTTTACCACTGACTCCATAGAAATATTGTTTCCAAAGATCGCAGCAATGGGATATGATGTAGTTGAAATTGCCGTGGAAGATCCTTCGCTTATCAATAGTGAAGCTGTAAAAAATGCGTTGAATAAATATCATTTAAAAGTGGCCATCTGCGGTGCTTTCGGGCCTTCGCGGGATTTAACAAGTGAGGATACAGCTGTACATAAAAATTGTTTTTCTTATATTGAAGCATGTCTTGATTTATGTGCTGAACTAAACGCCGGTTTTTTTGGAGGCCCTATGTATTCAGCGGTAGGTAAGGCAAGAATGATTCCTGCAGAACAGCGCAAAAAAGAATGGGAGCTTGCTGTTCACAACCTCGGAATAGTTTGCGAAATGGCCGATGCCAGGGGCCTGCAGATTGCGTTAGAACCACTCAATCGTTTTGAGTCAGATCTGGTGAATACGGCTGAGGATGTAGTAAGGTTAGTTAAGGATATCAATCATCCCGCAGCGAAAATTATGCTGGATGGATTTCACATGAATATAGAAGAGAAAAATATTGAAGAAGCCATTGTGACGGCCGGCGACAAATTAATCCATGTACAGGTTTCTGAAAACTATCGGGGCACACCGGGCACCGGGCAAACACAATGGGATAGTTACTTAAAAGGATTAACAGCAATCAACTATTCCGGCATTATTTCCATTGAGAGTTTTACACCTGAAAATAAAGAGCTGGCAGGCGCTGTTTGCTTCTGGCACCCGATGGCAGAAAGCCAGGATGGTTTTGCAAAAGAAGGACTTCAATTCCTTAAAAAATGGGCCTCCGGCCGGTAATCTAGTAACGTTCATCATCAAAAATAATTACAGATGGAAAAGAAGATAAACATTGCCATTATTGGTCTGGGATTCGGTGCTGAATTCATTCCTATTTATCAGCATCATCCAAACGCAAACATGTATGCAGTTTGCCAGCGCAATGAAGAAAAACTGAATCTTGTGGCCGATGCTTTTAACATAGAAAAGCGATATACCGATTATGATGAATTGTTGAAAGACCCGAACGTTGATGCAGTTCATATCAATACACCTATTCCGGACCATGCCATTCAGTCTATTAAGGCGTTAAAAGCGGGCAAGCATGTTGCCTGCACGGTACCGATGGCCACTACAGTTGAAGAATGCCGACAAATTGTGGAACTGGTGCAGCAAACAGGTCTCACTTATATGATGATGGAGACTGTGGTATATGCCCGTGAATTCCTTTACATGAAAGAGCTGTATGAGACAGGCGAACTGGGTAAAATCCAGTTTCTAAAAGCCAGTCACCAGCAGGACATGGACGGCTGGCCCAACTATTGGCCCGGTCTTCCACCCATGCATTATGCCACCCATTGCGTAGGCCCCGTACTTGGGTTAACGAAAGCAGAAGCGGAGTTTGTTTCCTGTTTTGGATCGGGAACAATAAGAGAAGAATTGCATGGCTATTATCATTCTCCTTTTGCCGTGGAAAGTACCCATATAAAATTCAGGAATTCAGATTTGAGTGCCCTCGTTTACCGTTCCCTGTTTGACACTGCCAGGCAATACCGGGAAAGTTTTGAAGTATATGGCTCAAAGAAATCTGTTGAATGGCCACTCGTGGAAGGGCAGCCTTTGATCGTTCATACCGCTAAAAAGCCAGAACCTGAAATACCACAGGAAGTGCACTCGCCTGATTTTGCACATCTGCTACCTGAAGAGATTCAATCCTTTACCACCAAAGGCGTTTATGATGATGGTCAGCATCAGCATCTTTCCTTTGTTCAGGGTGCCGGTCATGGCGGCTCTCATCCTCATCTTGTGCATGAATTTATTGATGCATTGGTGAATACGCGGGAACCATTTCCCAACGCCAGGCAATCGGCAAACATTACCTGTGTTGGTATCCTCGCACATGAGTCTGCATTGAAGGGAGGAACGATACTGCCGTTACCTGAATTTACGCTTCGCGATCTTTAATTTGAATAAGTTCACGGGTTCGGGGATAAGCAATTTACCGTGGAGTTTTTTCGGGTATGTATATCCTATTTTGGCATAAACTTGCGCGGGAATCGCCGAAAAGAATGGTGCAGCAAAACAGGAATAAACAAAGTCTTATCCATAAGGAAAATACTGGTGCACAATAGCGGACCCTGTGATTTTGACCCAACAGAGTGGGCTAGATCTGACAGGCAGATAAAAGGCAAAATTAAACTTTTTGATAAGGAAGGCGATATGAATCAAGCTAATGCGGATTTTAACAACTTGACTCCAAAAAATGCGCAGGAGATTGCAGACATTGGTAGAGTTGGGGAGTTGTCTAACGGAAATACAGTAACTGTGAGCAGTATAAGCAGCGATGGCCGAGCTACGTTAAGTATATAAGCAGGGTGAAACGAATATTAATCAAGATTAGATACAATCCTTAACTTAATAAAGAGTTTGCAATTAAAGATGACTGATAAAAAATATGCTCAATTTGAAAAATGGATTCCTTCCATTGAAGTTTCACAGCCTATATTTATTGAAGCAGTCATAGATGATTCCGAGGGATTCCGAATACTGTTTAGCGGATCCGATTGTAACGAGGGCAAGTACAGAATCAACGTGGAAAATTATGCTGGGTACCGTAATTTTGATGAAGCATACCGTTTAGCTAGTTTGCCTTTCTTCCCAAGTACTACGACAGAGTGGTGCTTCTTTAAAACGCATAGTAGCAGTTATATCGATTGGTTTTTAAATGAGTGCAAAGTAGGTAATCAGTTAAATGACATTGTACATTTTATTGTTGCAACGGATTCGGATATCATCGATATACTTGCCGGTGAAGAACCAATTTTTGAAAAACTTTGAGTATGATACGATAAGGTTTAGTCGGATAAACGTAGGTTATAATATTGGTAGATTCATTTGCACAATGTAATGGCAATCCAAATTCTCAACCAATGTAGAACAACCAATCGCTTCATTTTGCCTTTTTTGATAAAAAAATTATGGTGGATAATCGCAATTTAATTGGTGAGCTTGGCGAATGCAGGGAGCTGAAAAAGTTTTTTTGGAAACTATGCCAGGGTTTCTTTGATATAGGGCTTTACGGGAAGGCGTTAAAGCTATTAAAATCTATCTCTTTTGAAGACGAACAATTTTTGGATAAAGAGCATGTTCCCTTGATATGGTTTATTCCGCTTTTTATGCAATGGCAACAGGAGAGAGTTCTGCCTGTTATCAGCTCCAGCGAATATTCAAAAGTATAACTGAACTGGAAAACGAAGTGATTCGAATATTAGGAGTACCCTAAATAGATTCCACCCGGATTAGGTCAATTGCAATAATTATTGAGAAAATTGAAGATGCATCCGCTCGAGTATTAGGTTGTCCTTAAAGAACAGTATTAAAAGCCTCATCAGAATACGTCATGCGATCTGTCCATTGCAAACTGCCTGTCAATCAAACTTTGCAAATGGGGCGTCAGTAACTGTTCCAATATGCCGATATCCAAAAATGGTTTCCATCCTTTTTGTGGGTCTTGGACAAACATGATATCGCTTAACCCGTCAAAGTTTGGGTAAAGGCGGATCATCATGGCATTGGAAACCTGCATTGCACTGATGACGGTAGCGTGGTAATACAATTCCTGGTAGGCAAAGCTGAAGCGATGCTGCATGTGACAAATTTTTAAAGTTAATGATCAGGAATATTTAGGAGGGAATACATCGTAAAGGTAGTGCTTGTATAAGCTGTGCCAAAATCATTTCCTCCTTGTTTGCAGGTAGTCAATGTTTTAATTGATCAAGTTAATGTAAAGTCCATCAGATCAGTAAAAATGTCCATTTAATATATCCGGCCAATGTACAATTTTGAGGATTTCAATAAACCAGCTACCGATGAGTTTAAATAGTTGCCTTAAGTTTCTTTCTGTTATAGCTTTTATGACAGTCAATACAAATTCATATTCCCAGACAATAACCATCAATGCAAACCAAGGAGGACGCGTGTTTGAGGGAATCGGCGCAGTTAGCGCAGGAGCTTCAAGCAGGAACCTGATTGATTATCCTGAAAAGCAACGTGCCGAAGTTTTAGACTATCTTTTCAAACCCAAATTCGGGGCAGGCCTGCAGCACTTAAAGGTGGAGATTGGCAGTGGCGAAAACTCTACTTGCGGTAGTGAGCCATCGCACATCATTGCGAAGGAAGAATTTAAAAATCCTATACCCCGCGGTTATGAGCTTTGGCTGATGTCGGAAGCACGAAAACGAAATTCAAAAATAACATTGGATTGCCTGCCATGGGCATATCCCCGTTGGGTAGGAAGTCGATTTTCAAAGTCATCAGCAGATTGGATCGTCGCTTTTTTGCAGCTTGCAAAAAGAACTTACGGAATTAATATCGATTGGGTATCGGCAGCTCAAAACGAAATGGGCACTGATCTTAACTGGATTGCAAATACTTTAAGACCAACTTTAGATGCTCACGGATTTTCTGCCGTTAAATTACAGGGCCCCGATGATGATAGTGAGTTTTGGCAAATTTTCGATACGCTGGAAAAAGCCCCGAAACTTGATAAATTGATCAGCGCAGTAGGGTATCATTATATTGATGGCCGTGAGCCATGGGACATTGATCAAAAAAATGACCGGCGGGCTACTCAGAAAGCGATACGTTCAGGAAAACCCTTATGGGCGAGCGAGGAATGGAGCAACTCTGGAAAAGACTGGGACGGTGCCGGCGCTCTTTATCTGGCCAGACTGATCAATAAAGAGTATACCGTTGACAGGACCACCAAATTTGAAATCTGGTGCCCGCTAGATGCTATGTATGATCAGATCATTTATGGCAATACCGGTCTTCTGCAGGCTGACTCGCCCTGGAGCGGCGATTACACGGTATGGCCTGCCGTTTGGGCCGTAGCCCATACTACCCAATTTGCAGATCTGGGTTGGAAGTACATGGATGATGCATGCGATCAATTTGACACTGCCACCTGGAAAGGAAGTCACGTGGCATTGCGCAACCCCCTTACGGGAGATTGGTCGGTGATAGTGGTTACAGGGGATAAAAAGAACATAAAAATTAACGTAGGAGAAGGATTAAAAAAAGGGATAGTTCATATTTGGAAATCTACCGATAAAGAGCAGTTTATTGAACAGAAGCCACAACCATTGAAGAGTAACAGCCTGGAGTTGGAGCTTGAACCTGACGCCATTTACACAATTACCAGTACTACAGGGCAAACAAAAGGGAGCATTGAAAATATTCCGGTTAAAAGTCCTTTTCCCTTTCCCTATACTGAAAACTTCGATAATTATAAAACTCATCAAACTCCTAAGTTCTTTGCAGATCAGAAAGGAACTTTTGAAGCAGTACCATCCCCAAAGGGCGGTATGTGTCTTGCCCAGGCCGTACCAGATGAAGGGATTTTATGGTTTGACAATTGGCTTTTAAAACCGCACTCATTGTTTGGTGATTTGAATTGGAAAGATTACGCCATAGAGGGTGATGTACTTTTGAATGGGGGAGATGTAGAAATTGGCGGGCGCTATACCGACCGGAATAAACTTGGATTCCGGTGGATATTAACAAGAGATGGAAGATGGCAATTAAACTGGCAATATACAACCCTGGCATCGGGACAGATCATGAACTTTGTTCCATCAAATTGGCATCATATCAAACTGGAAATGGACGGCCCTCAAATAACCGGTTTTGTAGATGGCCAAAAGCTTACTACGATATCATCCCAACCGGAAAACAAAGGAATGGCATTTATCTGCAGTACGTATGACCGCAATTTGTTCGATAATATTAAAGTTGAACCGCTTGGTACAAAATAGCGAAGAAAAGCAGCATAGGTTGACTGGATTTTTAAGTAATAGAAAAGCATTCTCACCCGATGAGCTAGCGAAAGGTACAAAGCAGATTTTGCTTCTGGCAACGAGGGAAATACTTTTGCGAGGTCATCGAGAAAACCGATGCTGACCTCGCGGGTCGCAGTTACCAATACCTTGGCTGACCGACTTTCCGCGTAGCAGTCATGATGTCCGGTGAAAAGTATCCGGAAGTGTATATCTGCTGGCGCACCAAGTCAGATGAAATCTCCCTCTATTACGTGCATTTAATTCCGAGGTGAAAGGGCTTTGTTACATAATCATATGCTCCAAGATTAAGTCCCGCAATCTTATCATCCAATGAATCGCGTGCCGATATGATGATGACCCCATTCGTCTTTTCTGATTTTCTCAGATATTCCGGCAATCGTAGTTCGGTACCATCCGGGATGGTTAAAGTTTACCAGCACATTAAAAAAATTAGTTCCTGCTTCACATCACGCTCATGTGTCTGTACAAGATTTGCGCATGCACCGATCCGCCACAAAGACTTCTTTAACCAGGGCATTAAACAGCCTGAATTTTTTCATGGCGGACCTGCAGGCGGGAATAGGTCCCTTTTTAGGAATCTATCTCTTGTCGTTTGGTTGGACGAGCGGGCCCATAGGCATCTTCCTGCCGGTCTGATCGCAGGAAATATCATGCAGCAGACAGTAGTTCCTGAAATGATCAGAAGTGCAGTACTTATAGGAATTGATCTCGGCCCGAATCTTTCAGTTACCGGTTCTCTGGCGACCATTTTATGGATCATGGTATTACGAAAAGAGGGTATCTGTATCAGCGGATGGGATTTCTTTAAAACAGGAGTCTGGGTCATGACAGTCCCTTTACTGCTATCACTGCTTGCGGTCATCTTATGCCATTCATAAGAACTGAGCTTACATTAAGATAATTTAATCTGCGGTAAAACCGGGCTTCATATGAGGAGGACAGTTTTGTGGAAACAAATCAAATTATTCACGTAAAACATTTTTTATGAAAGGACTGATTCAATCCGGCTTGATAGCCATTTC